>Ga0302314_10000826_pt1 | contig 57629 bp, 54 predicted proteins | sample III_Palsa_N2_3_FD_200533 | JGI IMG/M metagenome (GOLD analysis project Ga0302314, IMG submission 200533) | Peat permafrost microbial communities from Stordalen Mire near Abisko, Sweden - III_Palsa_N2_3 | ecosystem: Environmental > Terrestrial > Soil > Palsa > Peat permafrost | place: Sweden...
TCGGACAACCGTCACGGTGACGGTTGTCCGACCGAGCCGTTGCTGCTCGCCGCCGATCAGCGGCGCCGGACCGGAATCCTCCGTCAGTACCGGGGCAGCGGGCCCCACCGCTTGATCGCGAAGCCGCTGCCCGTGTGCTCGATCTCCAGGGCGCTGTGTCCGCTGAGGTGGGCGGGCAGCACGAGGGCGTTGTTCTCGGCGGCCCAGCCGAGCAGTCTCAGGCGGGTGGTACGGGACTGGGCCGGGTCGTGGTCGAAGCAGCTGCTGTGGTCGGGATGGGCGACCTGTAGCGGCGTGTGCGGGATGTCGCCGGCGAACAGTGCCCGGTCGTCGCCGGAGGCCAGGATGACGACGGAGGCCCCGGGGGTGTGGCCGGGGGCTGCTTCCAGGCGCAGGTTCGCATCGATCGGGTGGCTTGTCTCCCACATCCGGACCTGGCCCGCTGCCAGTACCGGGGCGATGCTGTCTTCGAAGGCGTTCTCGTTGATGCCGCCGGCGATGTTCGGGTTGTTGTCGGGGTTCCAGTATTCGAAGTCCACCTTGGGCATCAGGTAGGTGGCGTTCGGGAAGGTGGGGACCCAGTCGCCGTCGATCAGCCGGGTGTTCCAGCCGATGTGGTCGAGGTGGAGATGGGTGTTGACCACCAGGTCGACGTCCTCGGGGCGTACACCGGCGCGGGCGAGGTTGCCGAGATAGTCCAGGGACAGGTGGGATCGAGACCGACCTGAGCACCGCCGGGCACTTCGCCCGCATCGCCCTCCACTAGGGCGCGTATTTGGTCGTGATCAAGCGGCAGCTTCGGTGAGGTCCTTGCTCCAGATCATCGCGCCGCGAAGGTGGAGGCCCGCCCCGCGAAAATCGCTGTTACGTCGCTGCCGCACAGTGATAGAAAACCCGGGTGACCAAGACCTTGGACTTCCCTGAACTGCTGCGCCTGATCGACGAACGGTCGGCCGCCTTCCGGGCCGCGATCGCCTCCGCGCCCAGCCTCGACGTGCGGGTGCCGACCTGCCCCGAGTGGACGCTGCTCGACCTGGTGCACCACCTGGGCGGGGGGCGTCGCGCCTGGGCCGCCACGGTCGCGGCTGGGCCGGACGCCTCGGGCAAGTTGGCGGGAGAGGGCCTGGCCGCACCGCAGGAGCGCGGGGCCCTGCTCGCCTGGCTGGCCGAGTCGACGCAGCAGATGCTGGACGCGTTGCGGGAGGCCGGCCCGGAGCGCGGTTGCTGGACGTGGTGGGGCTCATCGCAGTCGCCGCGGACCTGCGGCGCCGTCGCCCGGCACCAGCTCCAGGAGATCGCGATGCACACCTACGACGCCCACCTCACCGTGGGCGCCCCGGAGCCGCTGCCGGAGGAGGTGGCGCTTGATGGTGTTGGGGACTTCCTGTTCACCTGCTGCACCACGACGGTCGCTTGGCCGCACAAGCCCGCCGTCGTCGACTATCACGTCACCGAGGGCGGCTCCTGGCGCCAATCGCTCTCCGCCGATGGTTCGCGGGCCTTCCGTCTGCCCGAATCCGGCCCCGCCTCCGGCGAGGACTCGGAGTCGGTCGACGTCTCCGTCCGGGGTACGGCGAGCGACCTGGTCCTGGCCTTTTACGGTCGCATCCCTCTGGACTCCCTGAAGCTCGAGGGCGATCGGCACCTCTTCGACCTGCTGGAAGAGTGGGACATGGAATAGGACTGCCTGGAGTGGGGCCGCGCACCGAGGGCGCGTAGGTGGTTGTGATCAATTGGTGGTCCGGGTGAGGTCTTTGATCCAGATGATCGAGGCCGTGGAGCGTGCGGTGGGGCCGGTGCCCGTTGCAGGAATGGTCGCCCCCAACCGAAACGCGGAGGTTAGGATGTTTGGCATGTTCAACCAACTGCCCTCGCGACGTGTGATTGTCCGCCGCTTCACGCCGGCGGACATCGAGGACTTCTGCGCCTACCAGTCGGATCCACAGGTACGTGAATACATGAGGGGGAACCCCATGGATGTCGAGCAGACGGCAGAGTATCTCTTGACGCAGTCGGCTCTTGAGGAGCGCCAGACGGGTAGTTGGCACGCATATGCCGTGCAGCACGTCGAATCCGGTTCGGTGATTGGCGACGTCGGGTTCTATCTCGTATCCGAAAACGAAGGGGACATCGGATTCCAGCTTCATCCTGCTTACTACCGCCAGGGCTTCGGCCTTGAGGCGATGACGACGTTCCTCCCCTACGTCTTCGAGACGCTCGGCCTGGAGCGTGTCACTGCTGGTTGCGACCAGGCCAACAGCGCCTCGATCGCCCTCTTGGAGCGCCTGGGCATGCGACGTCACATGGCTACTGGCTCGGACAACAGCTACCACTACGATCTGGCACGTGATGAGTGGCTCGCCAAGGACTTGTAACACGATCACTTCTGGGGGTTGTTCAGCCTTCTCCAGCAGATGGGTCGACAGGTGAGGCAGGGGTATTGTGCAATCACGAACTTGGTCGTTTTGCCGGGCTCGCACGTGACGTGGCGTCATGGGTGACCGGATCGTCAGTTCGTCATTGTCATGCGTCGAGGGCTGGTCGAGACGAGACAGCTGAAGTGGCATGCCAACCTTCAGTATCCAGCAATGGCAGATCGCCTTCCAGCCCGCCGGTTCGTACGCGAGGACACAGGCGTCTGCCAGGTCCGCACCACGGATTGCCCGCACCACTCCAGCAGCCCCCGATGGCCGGGGCGTGGACGGTCGGACCGGTGGCCCTGCCTTTCCTGGCGGCGTCATGGTCTGCTCTGGGTCCGTATGCGGTGGGTGACCGTGGCGAGGTGGTGGGAGGTGGCCCAGGCGCGCCATTCCCCGCCGCCGCCCGGGTCAATGATCTGCGATGCCGCCGGCTTGGGCTGGGGTGGCCTTTCGACGTGTGCGGACTGCCGCCACAACTCCCGCGGCGGCGAGCAGGACCAGGATGGCCTGGCCGGTCAGGTGCAGTGGGTGCAGCAGGACGACCGCGTAGCCCAGGGCTTGGGGCAGGGCGGCCAGGGCGAGGGCCAAGGGGGCGGTTCGGTTGCGGTGCGCCCAGGCGAGGGCGGTGATGACGACGGCCAGCCACAGTGCCTGCGGGGCGAGTTGGAAGGGCAGGGGGGAGGGGCAGAGGGTGTGCAGGGCCCAGGGCACCAGCGCGGCAACCGTGGTTGCGGCCAGAGCACGTCGGTGCCGCAGGGAGGATCCGAGCATGTCCCGTGGAGCGGCTGCCATCAGCAAACCGGTCAGTACCCACGGCAGCGTGCCCGCGACCACGAAGGTGTGCAGGCCGTCGAGGTCCAATGTGACCAGTGCCAGCAGCGGCACACTGATCAGTGCCAGCAGCGCCCCCAGGCCGGCGCACAGGCGCGCTGCCGTCCAGCGGCCGAGCCACACGGCTACCAGGGCAGCCGGCCACAGCAGGTAGATCGCCAGCTGAACCGCGAGCAGGACCTGGAGATCAGCCCTGCCGGACAGGAGCTGGGAGGGCTGTCGGGCGTAGGCGGCCAGCGTGTTCGCGCAGGAGCCCGCGGCGATGGCCACAGCCGGCGGAGCGGCCATGGCCACGATGCGGGCGGCGGCCTTGTCCGGGCCCAGACCCGCTCGAAGGCGCAGGGCGTGGGCGGTGATGTCGGCCGCCTCACGCCAGACGCCCAGGCGGCCGTCGGCCTCCGCCGCCTGCAAGGCGATCGATGTCAGCTCGCTGCCGTGCTCGGCCCGGTACCCGGCGGGCAGCAGGCGCAGCGCCCGGGTCAGGGGACGGGGGGTGTGGGGTACGGGTGTCATGCGGTGGCGCTCCTGGTCCTGACGCTTGAGCGGGGCGAGACGCGGCGTTCCAGCTCGCCCACCAGGGCGCGCAGGCGAGCGGTCTCCTCTTGGACGAGCTGGCTGCCGAGTTCGGTCAAGGCGTAGACCTTGCGGGCGCGGCCGTCGACGATCTCCTCGCGTTCCACGCGGATCAGTCCGTCGTGGACCAGGCGTTGGAGGGCTCCGTAGAGGCTGCCGGTGCGCAACCGCACCCGTCCGGCTGAGATCGCGGCGACCTCGGTGATCAGTCCGTAGCCGTGCCGCGGCGCCTCGGCCAGGGCGGTCAGCAGCAGCAGCTGGGGTTCCTGTAGGTGAAGATCACTCATGGCAGAAGATATATCGGGGAAAAATATATGCTGTCAAGACGTCAGGTGACCGGCGGCATGGAAGTAGCGGTACGCCTCCATCGGCCGCCGCCGGCCTTGCTCGTGCTGCACCGCCCTGGCGCTGTCGACTGCCGGGCACCCGTTCTCGAACCCCACCGCTGACTCCACTGCGAACCCTCAATCCGCCGGCCGGGCACCGTGCGGAGAACGGGCTGACACTGCCGGTGAGATCGACTGGCCGGTCAGCGTCGACTCCACCACCGTCTGCGCCATGAGCACGCAGCAGGTGCCCGTCCTCGTCCGGAGACGGCCGACGGGCCGACTGGTGCCGATCGCGGCGCTCAGTGCGATCCGTCGCGGTACCGTCCGCTCGGCGGGTGTGCGGACGGCCGACCGGGTGCGGGCTTCACCACCAAGATGGACCTGAGCCCGGACGGCGCTGCCGCGCTCCCCACCCGACCTCAGCGATCTGGGGACACCATCCGAACGGGTGATGTGCGCACCGTCCACCCGAGACACCCCCGTACGGAGCCCTCGCCGCGGAGCGGACCCTCGTGACCGCTGACGCTCCCCCTCTTGATCGTGCACGCTTGATCGTGCACGCTTGATCGTCCATCGTGGACCGACGATCCCCCATCGTCCGAGAAGAAACCGGCCGGGTCCGGGAACCCCAGGATCGTCGCGGACATGGACGGAGCCCAGGTACCCCTCTCGGGCTCCGGGGACCCCGCCGACGCCCAGAGCGCGCATCCCGTGGTCAGGGGCTACGCCGCCGAAGGCAAGCTGCTCTACAACTCCTAACACCTCAGGGCCCGCCCGTGACAGTGCCGCCGCTGAGGCCGGAGAAGGTCCAGGCGGCGGCACCCACCAGTAGACCGACCACGTTCAGGACGGCCGCCGAGGTCGTCCGGCTTGCGCACCGAGGGTCCGGTGCGTCCGATCAGACGAAGTACCGGGCCTGAAGGCGGTACAGCTCGGCGTAGGGGCCGTCGGCCTGGATCAGGCTGTCGTGGGTGCCGACCTCGGCGACCCGGCCGTGGTCCAGGACGACGATGAGGTCGGCCGCGCGGGCGGTGGTGAAGCGGTGGGTGACCAGCACGGTCACCCCGCCGTCCAGCCGGTTGAGCTCGGAGTACTGCTTGAACAGCCACTCCTCGGCGCGGGCGTCGAGGCTGGCGGAGGGCTCGTCGAGGATCCGCAGCAGCGGCGTCCGTCGCATCGCGGCCCGGGCGTTGGCGACCGTCTGCCACTGGCCGCCCGACAGGCCCTTGCCGTCCCACGATGTGCGTCCGAGCCGGGTGTCCAGCCCGTCGGCAAGCGCGGACAGGAGCCGGTCGCCGCCTGCGGTCCGCAGCGCTTCGAGGATCAGCTCCGGGTCGTCGCGGTGGTCGAGCAGGCCCAGTCCGATGGTGTCCTGGAGGGACATCTCGATCGGGACCGGGTTCTGGAAGGCCACGGTGGTCCGGGCCCGCCACTCCTCCGGCGAGAGCTGGGCGAGATCGGTGCCGTCCACCAGGATCCGCCCCGCGTTCGGACGGTAGAGGCCGGTGAGCATGGTGACGAAGGTGGACTTCCCGGCGCCGTTCTCGCCGACCAGGGCGACCACCGCGCCGGCCGGGAGGTGCAGGTCAACGGCGTCCAGGGAGGGCTGGTCGCGGTTCCAGTACTGGAAGGTGAGACCTTCCAGAGTGATCCCGTGGCGCAGCGTGGCCGGTACCGCTGCCGGGGTGGCCGGCACCACGGCCGCCCGCTCCGCGGTGCCGTCCTCGACCACGTCGAGGAAGACCCGGGTAGCCCGCAGCGACTCCAGGGTCCAGAAGCTCAGGTTCAGCAGGCCCTGCACCTGTCCGGTGATCTGGCTGCTGACGGCGACGGCCGTGACCACCAGGCTGAGCGAGGCGTGGCCGGACAGGGCGGCCCGCACCATCAGCACGATCGCGCCCGCGTACGCCAGCACGAAGAGCAGCCACGCCAGGGCGACCGGCACCCGGGCCCGCCCGTCGGTGCGAGCGACGTCGCGGCCGGCGGCGTCCCACTGCGCGCGGTGCCTGCGCCGCAGTTCGCCCGCCAGTCCGAACAGCCGGGTCTCCCGGCCGGTTGCGGCGGTGGTGGCGAGCGTGAACAGGTGCGCGGCCAGCCGGGTGCTGGGCGTGGCGCGCTGTTCGGCCTGGCCGCGTCGCTTGTCCGCGACCTGGGTGGCCAGCACCGTGGGGACGGCGAAGAGCGGCAGCACGGCGAGGACCGGGACGACCGAGGCCATCAGCACCGCCGAGGCGATCAGCGACAGCGCGGCTCCGATCAGCCACACCAGCCGGTCGAAGGCCGGGCCGATCTCGCTGCGGGTGGCACGGGCCGTGGCCGCCTTGTCGGACCGGCTCGGACGCTCGTGGATCTCCAGCGTCGGTGTCGTGCCGACCACGTCGATGAGCCGGAGCTCGATCTGGTTCTGGATCTCCTCCTTCAGCCGTAGCCGGGTGAAGTACCCGGCGATGAAAGTGCCCTGCGTGAGCATCACGAATATCGCCGCGGACAGCGTCAGGACCGCCAGGCCGTGGGTCGAGTGACGGCTCGCCACCGCACTGAAGAGGCCGAGCAGCACGGCCAGGCCCACCCCGGTGGCCGGTTCGAGCAGTGCCACCGCCACCACCAGCAGGGACCGGAACCGGTCCGTGCGGGGTCCGATCGCCAGGACAAAACGCAGTGCGCCGATCAAGACGCCACCTCCTCGAAACGCTTGGCCTGCAGGCGGAACAGCTCGGCGTACCGGCCGTCGGCGGTGAGCAGATCCTCGTGTGTGCCGTCTTCGATGATCCGACCGTGTTCGAGCACGACCACCCGCTCCGCCTTGCGCACGGTGGCGAACCGGTGCGAGATGGCGATGGTGGTGGCCCCCGCGGTGAGCTCATGGAACGTGTCGTAGAGCTGGGCCTCAGCGCGGGGGTCCAGACTGGCGGCCGGCTCGTCCATGATCAGCAGCTGTGCGCCGTGCCGCAGGCCGAACAGCGCCCGGGCGATGGCGATGCGCTGCCATTCGCCGCCCGACGCGTCGACCCCGCCCGCGTAACCGCTGGACATCACCGTGTCCCAACCGTCGGGCAGCCGCTCGATGAACTCCAGCAGTCCGGCCTGTCGTGCCACGGCGCGCAGGCCCTCCTCATCGTCCGCGTGGGGCAGCGAGCCGAAGGCGATGTTGTCCCGCACGGTCAACTCGTAGCGGCCGAAGTCCTGGAAGACCGCTACGACTTGACGCTGCCAGCCGCGACGCTCCGCGTCGTCGACCGGGGCGCCGCCGACGCGCAGCGAGCCCCCGCTCGGAGCGTCCAGTCCGGCGATGAGCCGGGCCAGCGTGGTCTTGCCCGCGCCATTGAGGCCGACGATGGCGAGCGACTGGCCGGCCGGGACGGTGAGGTCGATGCCGTGCAGTACCTCGCCCGCGCCGCCGCCGTAGCTGAACCGCAGGCCCTCGCAGGCGATGGCCCCGGCCGACACCGGCTCGGCGGGCGACGGCACGAGCGGCTCCGCGGCAGGCTCCGCGACCGGCTCCACGGCGGGCTCCACGGCGGGCTCCACGGCGGGGAAGGCGAGCGCCTCGCCGGCGGCCTTCCCCCCGAAGCCCATGCGGAGGTCGTCGTCGTCCGCCCGAAGCACCTGGAGCAGCGCCCGCACGGCCAGGCCGCCGATCGCCAGATCACCCACGGTCGTCCCGTCGGCGCGGGTCGCGGCCCGGTACGCCAGGTAGCAGAAGACCGAGGCGACAGCGGTGCCGGTGACCAGCACGACCACCACCACGAACAGGTCGTGGTCGCGCCGGCGCCGCCAGACCTCCGCCATGTTCGTCCGCCACTCCGCTTGGTACGCGTCGCGGAAGAAGCCGGCCAGGCCGAACAGCCGCACCTCCCGGGCCGCGCCCGGCGTGGTCGGCACATCCCGCAGGTAGGACGTACGGCGCAGTTCCGTCGTCTGGTTCACCGTCTCGACGACGGCCTTGCGGTAGTTCCGGACCAGCCGGGAGTGGAGCAGGGTGAACACGACGAAGACGATCGGCCCCAGCCACCAGACGACCCCGGTGAGCAGCCCCGCGGAGCCGATCGCGGTCACCCACAGGGTGGACCTGGTGGAGAACCCGAAGACGGCCTCCCCGGGGGGCATGTCGATGGTCCCCGCGCCCCGGGCCCGGCCGATCCGGGCGAGGTAGGCGGCATCCTCCAGATGGCCGACGGTCGTCGGCTCCGAGGCCGCGCCCATCACCCGCTCGCCCAGCCGCCCGGTGACCCGGCGGCCGAGCGCCCGGCCCAGCGCGCTGCGTGCCGAGTCGGCGAGGTGGGTGAGGAAGAACAGCACGACGATGACCGCGACCCAGCGGTAGCAGTCGTGTGCCGCCGAATTGTTCGTGCCCTTGCCGACCGCCGAGGTGAGCCCGTCCACGAGTTCGCCGATCGCGACGGTGACGCCGACCGGCGCCGCGCCGGCCAGCACGGCCGTGAGCGCGGTCAGCGTGCTCACGACCGGGGCCTGCGCGAAGGAATACCGGATGAGAGCGGGCATCACCCGCTGCTTCACCGGGGACGCAGACCGGCTCGTATCCGTAGTCATGCTTTCCCCTGGGTGCTTGACATTGCTTTTTCTCCTGCTTGATTTCCAGTGCTTCGCCGACACTGCGGTGCGATCAACAGCTGTGGACGGCCTCATCGGCGGCCGCGGCGGCATACGCCTCGCGGAGCCTGCGCTTGAGCACCTTGCCGGTGACGCCGACCGGGATCGACTCCAGGTCGGCCGCCCGGAGTTCGGCGAGCAACGGCTTGTCCAGGCCGCTCAGGATCTCGTTGGCCCGGGCCAGCATCCCGTCGGTGCCGTGGCCGCTGCGGGGGTGGACCAGGACGATGGCGCGGACCTCGCGATCCCGTTCGGCCGCCACCACGACGCAGTCGTCGATCTCCGGCAGATGGGCCAGCAGAATCTCCTCCGTGAGTACCGAATAGACCATTCCCCCCGCGGTGCTGATGGCGTCGACCGCCCGATCGACGTGGTAGAACCGGTCGGCCTGGTCGCGGAAGACCAGGTCGCCGGAGAGCCAGTAGCCGTTCAGCAGGCTTCGATAGGTCTTGTCGGAGTCGTTCCAGTAGCCGGGCGTCACCGTCGGGCCCTTCACCCCGAGCAGCCCGACCTCACCCACCACGGCCGGCGTACCGTCCGGCCGCAGGACGGCGACCTCGGCGAACGGTTGCGCGACGCCCAGGCACCGGTGCGGCGGCACGACTCCGGGAATCGTGATCAAGCCGAGCACGCCGCCCCACCCTAGCTCCGAGGATCCAAAGCCGTCCACGAATATTGAGCCGGGCACCGGGTCGGCACCGGCCCAGTGCCGGCCGCGCTCGACCAGCCGGGCGACGTGCGCGTGGTGCGAGGCGTCGCCGACGCTCACCCAGCGCTCGACCAGGTCGAGACCGGGCGCGTTGGTCTCCCGCAGCGCCAACTCGGCGAGCGTCACCGCGAAGCCGACCACGATGGTCGCGCCGTAGCGGCCCGCCGCCGCGGCCACCGCGCTGCCACCGCGGTCGGACATGAGCGCCAGGGGCACGCCGGAGAGCATCGCGAGCAGGGCGTAGCCGATCGCCGACCCGTGCGACTGCGGCAGCGCCGACAGGATCAGCGACTGCGGATGGTCCCGGAACCCGGTCAGGTGGGCCCTGATGCCCACCATCATCTGGGCGTGGGCCCAGATGACCGGCTTCGGTGTGCCGGTGGTGCCCGAGGTGTGGCAGATGAGGACGGGGTCGCCCGGCGCGTGCCGGAACGGCGGCGGCACCGGCGCGTCCCCGGACGGAACGGTGGCGTCGATCGAGGACACCCAGAAGCGGTCGTCCCCCGGCTTGAGCGCGTCGGTGAGGCGCGCGAGTCTGACGTCGTCCGTCTGGAGCCCCACCGGCGCGGTCAGCCGAAGGTAGGCCGGCACGATACCGGCGTCCATCTCGCCGTTGACCAGGACCGCTATCGCCCCCAGCCGACTGAGCGCCAGGTAGTGGACCAGGTCGTCGGCGCTGTCCCGGAAGTACACCCCGACCCGGTCGCGGGGGCCGACACCGCGACCGGCGTACCACCCGCTCCACGCGCCGACCAGGTCGGCCAGGTCAGCCAGGCTCAACCAGTCGCGCGGGACGCCGTGCGCGTCGCGGATGCGCAACTCGGCGTAGAGGTACGGAGCATGGACGTCCGGGCTGACCCGCATCGCCGCCTCCAAGGCGTTGCCTCCCCCCAACGTCGGTTCGGCGGCGATGGCGTGGCGTACGTGGGACGGGACAAACGTGGTCCCCACCTTGGAATCTCCTGTTCGTCACTGGGCTATTCGTCACTGGGCACTAGTTCGAGAAGTTGGTATTCGATGCCGCGCACCAGGTCTCCGGAGGTGCGCACGACCGAGATCCGGTAGCCCGCGTCGGCGGCCAGCCGACGCAGCGTGTCGTGGTCGCCGAGGTTGCTGAAGCCGAGCAACAGCCGGCCCTCGGCGGTCAACCTGGCACCGGCTTCGGCGAAGTACCGCTGGTGCGCGCGGTAGCCGGGATCGAAGACGGCCCGTCGCAGCAGCTCCCGCGTCTCGTCCTGGACCCGGGCCGGATCGGTGCCGGTGCCGGTGCCGGGATCGATGAAGGGGGAGTTCCAGAAGACCAGGTCGAACCGGTCCTCCGGCCGGAGGCCGTCGAACACGTCGCCCTGGTACAGCTCCATCCGGTCGGACAGCCCGTGCCGGGAGGCGTTCAGCCTGCTGTTCTCGACGGCCGCCTCGCTGATGTCCGTGGCGACGACCCTGGTGCAACCCTCGACCACGGCGCTCACCGCGGTCACCCCGGTGCCGCAGCCCACCTCAAGGAACGATCCACCGACCGGGAACGGGATGGACTCGGTGAAGAACCCGGTGGACTCGCAGTAGTTCGGCGCGAACACCCCCGGCAGCAGGTCCCACTCCCGGTCGTGCAACCGGAACGTGGTCGGTTCGGTGACTCCGTCGACTGTGCTGCTCACCAGCCAGGTGCCGCGCACCACGGCGGCCCGCGAGGACCTGGATCCGGGGGACGGCCTGGATCCGGGGGACGGCCTGGTCCCGGAGGAGGTCATGACGGTCCCCTCCGCTCGGCCCACCCGGGGTCCGCTCGCACCAGGTCGGCGCTGGCGAAGCCGAGCGCCGGGTCGGGGTGCATCTCGACCGTGAGGCCGAGCACCCACTCCGCACCGCCGTCGGCCAGGAGCACCCGGGCCAGCTCAAGGACCTCCGCGCGAGCGTCGCCGATCACGGCCACACAGCTCACCGGGCCGGTCAGCCGGTAGTCGCGGGCGATCTGGCCGAGCACAGCGGTGGGCACTGCCTGGTAGAAGAGGATCGGGTTGACCCGCCCGCGGTTCACATGCTCGACGGACAGCTCCAGGGTGACCGTGTCGAAGCGTTGCGAGCCGAGGACGATCGCGACCCGGTCACCGACGCCGACGAGCAGGTGTTCCGACCGGGGGTCGCCGACGCACTCGCGGACGGCGGCGTACACCAGGGGTGCGAAGTCCGACTCCATGAACCCGACCACCCTGGGCAGTTGCGGGCCCCCGTGCGTCTCCGCGCCGGCGACGATCTCCAGTTCCGGCAGCGTCGTCATGCCGCCGCCAGCAGGATCGCGGCGTTGACCCCGCCCACCGAGGAGTTGAGGCTCAACGCGTAGGGCACGTCGACCCGTTCCGGGGCGCTGACATGCCGGAGCGGGTGGCGGGTGTCCGGCCGGTGCAGCCCCGCGGTCGGCGGCAGCACTGAGGAGCGGATCGCCAGCAACGAGATGACCGACTCCAGGGCTCCGCTGGCCTCGAGCGCGTGGCCGGTCGTGCTCTTCGTCCCGCTGACGAACACCGTCTCCGTGTGGTCGCCGAGCGCGGCGTGCAGCCCGGCGGCCTCGGCGGCGTCGTTGAACGGGGTGCCGGTGCCGTGGGCGTTGACGTAGGTGAGCCGGTCCGGGCCGATGCCGGCGCGGCGGAGAGCCCCGGTGACCGCCGCCGCGACCCCGGCCCCCTCCACGTGCGGCTTGGCCACGTGGAAGGCGTCGTCGGTCATGGCCCAGCCGGCGAGCCTGGCCAGGGGCTCGGCCCCGCGTGCGCGCAGGCTCTCCCCCGACTCCAGCAGCAGCATCGCAGCGCCGTCGCCGAGCAGCACGCCCTGACGGTCCTGGTCGAACGGGCGCAGCCGCCCGTCGACGGCGAGCGCCTGCGCGGCGTCGAACAGGCTGAACGCCTGCCGGTCGACCAGGAACGCTCCGCCCGCGAGCACCGCCTCGGTAACCCCGGTACTGACCAGCTGTGCTCCGTGGATGATGGCGTTCGTCGCGGCACAGCACGCGTTGACGAAGGTGCGCCGCGGCTTGCCCAGACCGAGCCGGTCGGCCACCCGCTCGGTCGTCCCGGCGGCCGGCTCCGGCTCCAGCGAGGGCGCGCGCAGCTTGGTCGCCAGGATGACCGGAAGCTCCGCCGGATCGCGCCACCCGGCCATGGCGAGCGCCTGCCTTCCGCAGTCGCTCGCCACCTCGACGGTCCCGCCGCCCTGCCTGCCGTCCAGGAAGTACCCGTCCGCCTCCTGCCAGGTGGCCGCCCGGTCGGCGCGGCAGTGGGAGACGTCGAAGCGGGTGACCGGGCGGAACGCCGGCGAACCGGTGAAGGCTCCGGCGAGGAGGGCGTCCGGTCCGAAGCCGAAGGCGCTGAACACGCCGAAGCCGCTGACGAAGACCTCCGCGGTCATGCGCTCCCCGTCCCGAGACCGCGGTTGACCAGGGCCTGCAGCCCGGCGACGGAGTCGACGCCGGCGGTCTCGCCGCTGAGCTTCACCACGACGCCGTGCCGCTCCTCCAACAGGTGCTGGATCCAGATCGCGGCGTAGGAGTCGATGACGAGCAGGGTGTCGCCGTCTATGGTCTCGGGCAGCCCGGCGTCCTCGCAGTCGCCCAGGATGTCGAGGAGCTCGTCCCTACTGATCCCCTCGGGTCGCGTCGACGGCTGCTGCGCGCTCTCGGAATGCGGAGAGGAGCTGTACTCGGTCACGGACAACCTTTCCGGTCGGTGTCTCAATGAGTCGGTCCTGCAGGTAGTACCGCTTCGGGGCCTTCAGCGGGTTCATCCGCTCCCGGCTCCAGGCCGCGAGCGCCCGGTCCGTGAGCCCGTTGCGGATCGCCACATGGGCTTCGACCACGGTTCCGAACGTCACGACCACGGCGGCGACGTCAGGGTGCTCCTGGAGCGTCTGCTCGACCTCCATCAGATCGATCTTGATACCGCCGATCGCGACCACGGAATCGGCGCGGCCGAGGATGGTGACCGCGCCGCTCGACCCGTCGATCGCCGCGCGGTCGAACGTCCGCAGCCAGCCGTCGGCGAACCGGGCCACGCCGTCCTCCACGAGATACGGGGTCCCGTCCATCCGGACGCAGAGCTCGCCGTCCGTCACCCTGACGCCGATGCCGGGGGCGGGCCGACCGACGGACGGAGCCGGGAGCCGACCGGCGAGGTCGGCCGTGATCACCCCGACCTCGGTCATGCCGTACACCTGGCCCAACCGGCAACCGGTCGCCAGCCGGAACCGCTCGGCAACGGCCGGGCCGGTGGCCATCCCGGCGCTGGTGGCCACGCGCAGCCGCGGCAACCGGGGCAGTTCTGCCGTCTTTCCGAGCAGGTCGAAGTGGGTCGCCACGCCGAATACCGCCGTCGGATCGAGCGCCACCGCCGCACGGGCAATCGCGGAACCGTGCTGCGCGGACGGGATGAGCACCGGCAGACCCACCGCCAGGCCGTAGAGGATGCCGCCGACCAGGCCCCAGGTGTGGACCGGCGAGCACAGCAGGAGCAGCCGGTCCTCCCTGCCCGGCATGCCGTCGATGGCGGCGTACCGGTCGATCTCCGCGTCCAGCGACGCCGCCGAGCGGCCCACCACCTTGGCCTGCCCCGTCGATCCGGAGGTGAACTGCACGAGGCACACCTGCTCCGGCAGTGGGGACGCGTCGGCCGACGGCTCGACAACCAGCTCGGACAGGCCGGTGAAGCGACTCCCCCCGGCCGAGGCGCGCACCCGGAACGCCGGCCGGCACAGCCGCGTCAGCGATTCGGTCTCGGCTCCGGTGAGCCGGTGGTCCAGCAGCATGGCCCGGGCGTCCAGCCTCCAGATCGCCAGGACCAACGCGAACAGGGAGGCGTCGGGGACGAGTTGCACCGCCACGCAGTCGCCGGGCCGGACACCGCGCCGCACGAGCAGATCGACGCACCGGCCGACCTCCTGGTGCAGCGCCGCCCGGTCGACGGTTCCCGTCTCGTCGACCCACACCGGTTCGGCCGAAGCCGCCCCGCACAGACGGACGCTCAGTTCCCCTGCGGATGTCATGACGTCCGGCTCCGTTCTCCGCTCGGCACGAGTGCTCCCTCGGCGGCGCGGCCCGGCCCGGGGGCCACCGGGCGGTCGAGTGCGGCCCGGACCAGCTCCTCCACGGCTCGGCGGTCGACCTTGCCGTTGGCGTTGCAGGGCAGCTGATCCACGGTGAGTACTCGCCGGGGCACCATGTAGGCCGGAAGGTCCCGGACGAGTCCGGCGCGCAGCCCGGCCGGGTCGCCGGAAGGGGCGACGCAGACGGCGTACAGCCCCAGCACGTCGTCGGTCTCCCGGACGGCCACGACGACGGCGACGGTGACGCCGGGCAGGGACCGCAGCGCCGCCTCGATCTCACCGGGTTCCACCCGGTAGCCGTTGATCTTCAGCTGCTGGTCGACCCGTCCGAGGAAGCACACGACGCCGTCGGTCGAGGTCACCCGGTCCCCGGTCCGGTACCAGCGGTCCTTCGGGACCGCAGGATCGCCCTCCGGAGGGGGCGCTGGGTGGAACCGGCTGCGGTTCGCCTCCGGGTCCAGGTATCCGTCGAAGCGCTGCGCTCCCCGGACGCACAGTTCACCCTCGGCGGCCGGCTGCCCCGATTCGTCGAACACCGCGTATTCGAGCCCCGGGTAGGGCAGACCGATCGGCAGCACCCCGTTGGGCGTGGTCGGCCAGTCGCCCGGGTCCGCGGGCAGAATGAAGTCGGTGCAGAAGATGGTGAGTTCGGTGGGCCCGTAGCTATTGGTCAGGGTGCTCGCGGGTGCGGCGTCCTTCCAGGCCCGGGCCTGCTGCCAGGTGAGCGACTCACCGCCGAACATGCTGTGCCGCAGTGACGGCATGCTGCCGGGCGACAGCCTTCCGCCGGCCTGCGCCCTGCTGATCGCCGAGGGCACCGAGTACCAGTGGGTGAGGGCGTTGTCAGCGACGAACCGCACCGGCCGCAACAGGTCGTTCCGGCTCGGCACGACCAGGGTCGCACCCGCGGACCAGACTGCGAAGAGGTCGAACACGGACGGGTCGAAGGTCAGGTCGAAGAACTGCGAGCACCGGGACCCTGGCCCCATGCCGTACCTGTCCCGGACCGCCTCCAGGAACGCCGAGACGTTGCCCTGCCGGATCGGAACACCCTTGGGCGCTCCTGTCGAACCGGAGGTGAACAGCAGGTACGCCTCCGCCTCGGGCGCATCGACCAGCGGCGGAGCCGGGGCAGGGGGCGGGTCCAGGACCGACGTCGGGTCCACGGCCAGCACCCGGACCCCCGCGACGTCGGGGACGGTCAGTCCCGGCTCGGCCACCACCAGGCCGGCCCCGGAGGCCGCCAGCATGTGGCGCGTCCGTTCCTGCGGGAAGGCCGGGTTGAGCGGGACGACCGACTTGCCCAGGCGCTGGACGGCGAGGTAGCCCGCATAGGCGAGCACGCTCCGCCCGGTCATCAGACCGATCCTCTGGGGAGCGCTCTCTGACCCGGCATGGATGTGCGCTGCGAGGGATTCCGCCATCTCCGCGAGCCGGCGGTAGCTGTAGCGCTTTCCGTCGACCTCCAGGGCCGTCCGGGTTCCGTACCGGGCGACTGAGGCCTCGAACCGGTGGTAAAGCATCATGGCGTCTCCCAGAGCGAGAAGAAGTGGCGGGTCATCAAGTGGGCCGACGCACGGGATCGCCGCCGCTCGCCGCCATCACTGCGCCGCGCTCCGGGAAACCCGCGCCGAGCAGGGTGAGCAGCGGCGTGGCCTTGACGACCGTCTCGTCGAACTCCGCGACGGGGTCGGACATGGCCACGATCGCGCCGCCGACGCCGTAGCTGACGCGACCGGGCCGCGCCACGAGGGTGCGGATGGTGATGCTCAAGTCGACGCCTCCGGACAGCGAGAAGTACCCGATCGCACCCGAGTAGATCCCACGGGGTCCGTCCTCCAGCCGGTCGATGATCTCCATGGTGCGCAGCTTCGGCGCCCCGGTCATCGAGCCGCCGGGGAAGGCGGCGCGGATGCAGTCGACCGCGCTGCGGTCGGGGCGCAGCCGCGCCGTCACGGTGCTGGTCAGCTGATGGACGGTGGCATAGGTCTCGACGACGAACAGTTCCGGGACGGCCACCGACCCGACCGCCGCCACCTGGGCCAGGTCGTTGCGCAGCAGGTCGACGATCATGAGGTTCTCCGCCTGGTCCTTCTCGCAGGAGGCCAGATCCTGCCGGAGCGCCCAGTCCTCTTCGGCCGAGCGGCCACGGGGGCGGGTGCCCTTGATCGGCCGGGCCTCCACCCGCCGCTCGCCGTCCACCCGCAGGAAGCGCTCGGGGGACGTGCTCAGGACCGAGAGGTCGCCCAGGCGCAGCAGCGCCGCGAACGGAGCCGGATTGTCCCGGCGCAGCGAGGTGTACGCGGACCACACGTCGAGCGTGGTCTCCACGTCGATCATGTTGGTCAGACAGACTTCGTAGCTCTCGCCTGCGGCGATGGCGTTCTGGCAGGACTCGATGAGCTCCAGGTAGTCGCCGCGGTCGTGGCGCAGCGACATGGTCGCCTCGACCGGCTTCGGTCGCACCGCCGGGGGGCGGGGGGTGTCGGCCATTGCCTCGATCCGGGCACGGGTGGTCGCGAGCCAGCTCCGCGCCGGCGCATCGTCCCCGGTGTGCAGGGCAAGCAGGTAGGTCGTGGACGTGCTGTGGTCGAAGACCACGCTCCGGGCCGCGAACAGCAACGCCGCGTCCGGGTGCTCGGAGCGGTGGCGCGGTCCGTCGCCGCCGCACTGGGCCTTGAGTTCATAGCCGAGGTAGCCGACCCACCCGCCCCTGAAGTCGAAGGGGAGGTCCTCGCCCCCGACGACCTCGGCGGTGCGCAGGCGGTCGTCCAACCAGTCCAGGAAGGGCCGGACCTCGCTGTGGCTGCGCTGTCCCGACCTGACGGTGACCGTGCCGGCGGTGACATCGGCTGTGGCCACCTCCGCGAGCGGGCCCTCGGCCGCCCCCATCACCGAGAAGCGGCCCAGGCGCGGATCGGGCCGGCTGCTGTCCAGCCAGAACGCGTCGGGTTGGTCGAGGAACAGCGCCTCGTAGACCTGCTCCGCGTCGCAGTCGGTGGGGAACTCCTCCACCAGCAGCCGGTACTTCACCCGCCGCTCGGGGTCCGAGCCGCCGGGGCGGGCCTGCTGCGGGCGCCGCGGGCGGACGGCCCGGCCGTTCCGCAGGTTCCATTCACCGCTCAGCTTCGCGAAGTTGGCCAGCAGGCGGTGTCCGTGCCCGGTCGCGACGGACTCGGGGTGGAACTGCACGCCCCACTGGGGACGGTCGCGGTGCCGCAGGGCCATCAGTACCCCGTCAGGCGTCCAGGCGAGCGCCTCCAGATCGTCCGAGAGGCGGTCGACCGCCCACGAGTGGTAGCGCACGACCTCCTGCGGCGACGGTATGCCGGCGAACAGCCCGGTGCCGTCGTGGAGGACGGGCGACTTGCGGCCGTGCCGGGGCTCCGGAGCGAGCGCGATGGTCCCGCCGCCGAGCATCGCGATGCCCTGGTGTCCGAGACAGACCCCGAGCAGCGGTATGCGGCCCGTCGAGATGACGTCGCGACAGATGCCGAAGTCCGCTGGGACTCCCGGTGTTCCCGGACCCGGGGAGATGACGACGTTGTCGAACCCGTCGAGGTGATCCGCACGCCATCCGGGCTCGTCGTTGCGGATGACGGTGGGCTCGGTGCCGTTGATCTCCCCGAGGTAGTGGGCCACGTTGTAGGAGAAGGAATCGTAGTTGTCGATGAGAAGAGTTTTCATACGCACCCCCTGGGACGAGTCCTCCGGAGTTCCGGATGACGTCCGGACCCGGGCACGGCTGTGGGACGGCCGCCACCGCTCATGAGGCGCCACCGGTCAACGGCCGGTGGCGGGTGAGCAAGGACACCTGGGCGGGGACTTCGGCGTCCTGGACGAGATCGATCCAGTCCTCGGCGACCCGGATCAGGGCCGAGTTCAGGACCTGGGTGGTCGGCACTTCGGAGGGTGCCAGTACCCCCCACCGCTCAAGACTGGTGATCAAGAAGGGATCGAACGAGGCCCATGACCCGTCCAGTCGGAACTCGGCCCAGAAGTGCGGCGCCGAGTAGGGACTGGACAGCAGCAGCCCGAAGCTGCGTCGGGCCTCCCAGCCCTCCTCGACGGCCCGCCGGAACAGGTAGCGGCTGGCCAGTTCGCAGTTGGCGAGGGAGGTATCCGCGAGGAAGGACAGGTCACCGTACAGGGCCACCGGCAGGATGTGGAACTGGAACCTGTCCATTTCGGTGAAGAGCCCCCGCAGTTCCGGCGGCGCCTCCCCGGTCCGCCCGGTGCCTCCGACGTCGCGGCGCAGCGTGAACCGCCGCGCCGTGGGGCCCGCGTCCGCCCCGAGGGCGAGCACCACTGCGGGGAGCCGGAAGTCGCACTGGTGCCCGGTCTCCGCAGAGCCGCACTCCGCGGAGACCTCGACGTCGTAGCGGATCGGGCGGTCGTCCACCGCCGCACGGAAGGTCTGGGGCCAGCGTCGCATGGCGAGGTGGCGTGGGGAGGGCAGGCGCAGCGCGAGCGAGACGTTGTCCAGGTCCAGCTCGTCGAAGTACCGGTCCCCGGCCGACGAGCGGTGGGGGAACCCGAGATCGAGGAGATCGGACAGCAGCGGCCCGCCGATCCGGTAGATCCTCATGGCGGTCGACGTGTCGTGGTCGAATTCCCGGTACTTCTCGGGGACCAGACGCACTCGGTCCACGACGCCCTGGAGGAATTCAGCGTCCATGTGATTCCTCCCTGAGTCCGGAAACGACGTTCCACAGAGCGCCGGGCGACGAGAAGATCTCAAAGGTGATGGCCTCGTCGGGAATCAGCACCCCGAAGGCGTCCTCAACGGCCACCATGAGCCGGACGACGGTGAGCGAGTCGATGCTGTACACCGCCAGATCGCTGTCCGCCCAGAGTTGGACGTCCGACCCTATCAAGCCGTCCAGGCACTCCCGCAGCACGGCCTCGAACTCCTGATCCAGCGCGGCGGGCGCGGGTTGCTCGGGCATCGGCGGACTCCCTGTTGCCATGGAAAACTCCTGAATGTCGAAACCGGTGCGGTCAGGTGACCCTCGGCCACTGTCACCACGTGAATCCTTCATTCCACTGGGGCGAATCGGTCCGGGCTGATGCCGGCGAGATACCGGTGCAGGGCCCGCGCCGAGTTCAGCGTCTCCATGACTTCACCCTCGGGCGGCTGCAGGTCGAAGCCGAAACGCTCTTCGAGTTGGTATTGGAGCCAGACGAAGCTGAATGAGTCGATCGCTATCGAAGTGTCGTAGTCGACGGAGTAATCGCCCGTCTGCAGGGCTATGCACTCGGCGATGACCGCCGTCATGTCGTCGCGCGTTATCATCACTTCTGCACGCTCCAGCCTTTCGAACGAAGAACATTCACTGCCGAGATCGAACATCGGATCGACGGGCGCGCACCCACCAGCAGGCCGAGCGAGGCGGGAACCGCGAGCAGGCTCCGGCCGCCGGTGCGGGCCCCGACGCCGCGTCGACCACATGTGGCCGTGGAGCCGGCGTCCGGCGGTGACCGGCCGGCGGGGTTCCCGCCGCGCCCGGACCGGAGTCGCGGTCGGGGCCATCCCGAGCTCGGCCGGCGCCGGTCGGGCGCAGTGCCGGATGGTGGTGAATTCGCGACGACGCCTTTCGGCGGTGCCACGGATCGCGCGCTCCTCCTCCGGGAACAGCTCAGCCCCCGGTGGATCGCCGAACGCCTCGGCGACCGCCACGCAGCCGGGCAGGATGCCTTCGATCATCAGTCACCACGCCGCCACCGCGTCGGGCCGGGAGCCGAGGCTCGGCTGCGGCCGACAGCCGCAGCCCGCCCGCCGACGGCGGCAGCGGCAGCGGTACAGACGAGGTGCATGGTTTGCCCGAGGCTCTTTTCTCCTGCTGGAGAGCGCGCTCCCGTGATCCTCTGCCCGCGCGGACGCTTCCCGCGCCGCGGAGTCCTCCTGCGCAACAGGGTTCGCGGAAACGGTCACCGCGTCGGGGAAGGTGTCCTCGGCATGTGCCAGTTCGAGGCAGACATTCGCGAGCAGCAGATGCCCGACGAGGCGGCAGGCCGATACCGGACGGGCTGCCGACAGCCGGGCGACCGCCCAGGAGTGGTGGCGCACCGTCTCGCGGGGCGAGGGTATGCCCACGAACTTCCCTGTGCCGTCGTGAAGGACCGGGGACCCGCCGCCATGGCGCGGATCGGAGTCGTGGTCGTGGTCGTGGTCGGAGTCGTGGTCGTGGTCGTGGTCGTCAATGAGCAGAGTCCTCACACGCACTCCCCGGAGCGGCTGCGCGCAATATCCAGCACGGCAGCGGTGTGCCTGAGGTCCTGCTCCTCGACCGGCGTATCGAGGATGAGAGTCCGGTACCCCAGAGCGAAGTAGCGCGCGATCTCCCGTCCGACAGTCGCGTAGTCACCGACCAGATACGGGCAGAAAGTCTTGTAGTTCTTGAACGGCCGCATCCAGTAAACCCCCTGGCGGTCGATCGACTCCGACAGCTGGCGGTGCCACTGCGAGTCGGAACGCGCCATGGCGAGCCGGTGGGTCACCTGCCCGGCCCGATCCTCGGGAAAGCGATCGACGGCCACCTCCCACGCCTCGGCCGACGTCGGCCGCGCAATCACGCCGATCCGCAGACCCTGGGCGACCGAAGGATCGGCGGCCGCCTGCTGGCCGGGCTCCTGCGGGTAGACGACCGCGGTGGCCGATACTGCCCGGGCCGCCTCCAGCCCGGCCTTGGACGAGCCGGAAAAGAGGAAGTCCGGCACCAGTTCGGGGCCGGGCAGGGTCCTCAGCCGCAGCCCGGCAACCGAGTAGTACGCACCCTCGAAAGTGACTGGCTCCGGTGAGGTGAGCAACCGCTGCATGATCAGCGCGTACTCGACCGCACGGTCGTAGCGGGCGTCGTGCACGACCGCGTCGCCCAGCGCCGTCAGTTCGCCGGAGTAGCCGCCGGCAACAACGTTGAGGTGCACTCGCCGGCCGTACAGGTACGCCAGATCTGCCACCAGCTTCGCAGCGGTGAACGGGTGCAGATAGACCGGCTGCACTGCGACCAGCGGCGCCAGCCGACCGGTCGCCTGGAGGACCGTCTGCGCCACCAGCCACGGATCCACCGACCGGTTGTCGGTGAAGACGAGGACGCCTTCGTAGCCGGCCCGGTCGCTCCATTGAGCCACCTCGCGAACCTGCTCCAGATAGTCAGGACCGTGCGCCGCTGTGGGGGGCGGGCAGGTCCCGAAGACGGTGATGTCAGACCGGGGCTGACCCATGGGGCCTCCTCCTCAGGGGAACGGGATGGGATCAGGAGGTCCGCCGGCGTCCGCAGAACTTGAACAGTGAATCCACCTGAAGTCGCACGGCAAGGAATCCCGTGCGACTTGATCTTTTCCATTGTGGCATCGAAATGCACCGGCGAAGAGGTTACCGGGACGGTGAATTGCGCGCGGCCGTCGATTCCGGTCCCGGTCACAACTCCACTTGGGAGGCGGCACAGTTGGAGCTCGGCCCGGAAGGGGCATTCCCCCTCACCGGCAGTAAATAGGATGAGCGGGGCGAAAGGTACGCATGGCAACCGGCTCGTTGACAAACGGTCAGGCCCTGATATTTTGTGGCAGCCGAAGATAAAAACCCGAGGGATATGGGGGTGAATGTCTGTTGCTCGACAGAATTCCTCCCATCTGCGTGTCGATGGTCGAAGCCTTCGACTCGCCGGGAGCCGGACTTCTCCCTGGAGCGGAGCCCGCGACCGCGACACCGCCGACCGCCGTCGCCGTGCATTCACCACCATCCGGCACTGTGCCAGGCCGGACTCGGTCGAACTCGGGCTTGCGCCGGCTACCGTGCGGGCGCACCGGCCCTGGAGGTCGATCTCGCCCGACGTTCCAGCGCCAAGGAGTCCGTTGACAGGACGCGACCGTCGAGTCCTCCCTGGGCACCGGAGCGTTCACGGTCGACTCGGTGACGGTCGCGGTCCGGGCACGCAGTGTCCTGAAGGTATGACGGAGTCCCGGTCGGACGCGTCAGCCGTTCGATTCCTATCCACCCAAGGAGGACCTGTGTCCAAGGCACCACTGCAACAAGGGATGTCGGTCGTCGTCCCGGTCAAGGGCCGCGTGCCACTGATGCGTGCGCAACTGGCCTCACTTCGCGTCGCCATGGACCACAGTCCCGAACCCTCGGAAGTCATCGTCGTCGATGACTCGGAACCGTCCGACGCCGTGCTCCATCAGGCCAACTGCCTGGAGTTCGGAGCCCGCTATGTGCGAGGCCCGCGCCACGTCGGCGCCAAGCGCAATCTGGGCGTTGAATGCGCCGCCTACGACCTCGTGCTGTTCACGGACTCCGACTGCCGGGTGCCACCGGACGTCATCGAACGCCACATCAAGACTTTGCGAGGCGCCGGCGCCTCCGTCGGAGGAGTCGCGGGTCCTACCTTTGTGGAGCAGAGGCAGTCGCCGGCGAACCGGGTCATGCGCTGGTCGAAGTTGATCAACGACGACCTGGAACGCCCGCAGCGGTGCGCGACGGTCACCTGGGCGACGACGACAAACCTCGCCGTGCGTCGTGAAGTGTTCGTGGAAGTCGGCGGATTTCCGTCCGAAAGCCTGGACCATGTGGGCGGCGAGGACTGCGACCTCGGCATCAAGATCTCTGATGCCGGATACACGATCGTGTGCGACGCCGGGGCAGTGGTCGTCCACGACCAGGACATCGTCGGCTCGCTCGCCTCGGCGGCCCGTCGCCTCTACGGCTACGGCCGCTCCGAACAGTGGGTGTGCTCCGTCCATCCCCACCATCGCCGACCTGCGTTGAACGCCTTCACGGTGGCGGCGGCGGCTGCGGCGGTCGGTGCGGCGCTGGTGCCCCGTACCGGGGGACGAAGCCTGCTCGCGGTGCCCGCCGCACTCGGCATCCTGGTGGCCGTACGCGCCCACCGGCTGCGGTGTGACGACGACACGTTGGTCGGCGGAGCAGCAGAACGCCTCACTTGCGCCTCGGTGGACTTGATGTTCGACCTCGGCGGTTTCACGGCGGCGGTAGAGCTGCGTCGGCCGAGCATGCTGTTCACCGGCCTCAAAGCCGCAGATGGTGACTGAGGACCGCACCCGTCATCGAGGTGTCCTCGAAGGACACGGTGTCTGACCAGATGCACTGCGACGGCAGTGCCGAGAGAGGTGGCTACCCATGCGCGTCAACAGGATGGATCCGGACGACGCCGAAGTCGAAGCGTCGACCCACAGTCCGGCGAGCTGCCCACAGGAAGGACCGGCGGAGGGAACCGGTGTGCACGAGGAACAAGCGAGGTTCTCCGGAGGGCTGCAACGCACGGGCCCGCTTCAGTCCGGTATCGGCCAACTGGAGTGGGTGAACTACCAGTCCGGTGGCCGCGGTCATCACCCGAACCAACTGTGTGTCGTCGCCGTGCCGCAGGGGCTGTCGGACGACGCGGTGAGCAACGCGGTGCGTTGCCTCCTGCTCCGGCACGAAGTGCTGCGCACCGCGTTCGACGCCGATGGTGAGGGGTCGCCGCAGCAGCGTGTCCACCGAAACGTCCTCGCGCCGCTGCCCCGCGTCGAGGACGGGGAGGCCCGTCGCCTCTTCGCCGAGAATCCGTTCGACGTCGCCACCGAACCCCCGATCCGGTTCGGCCGCACTCCGGAAGGAGATCTGGTCGTCGTCATCGCACACATCGCGGCCGACGGCATGGGGGGCTGGATCATTTTCACCGATCTCACCGAACTGCTGGCCGCCCAGTCCGAGGGGCGGGCCGCCCACTTGAGTGCGGAAGCGCCCCAGCCGATCGACCGGGCCCTGTACGAGCGGGAAGACGGCCGACCCCGCGTCGAGGCTGCCCTGAAGTACTGGAACACAGCGCTACAGGACTTCCCGGTGACGGCGGTGCCGATGAGCCGCAGCAACCCCGGAGCCGACGTGCTGCGCGCGACCCTCGAATCGCCCGCCGCCACGCAGGCAATGGCGGCCCTGCACCGCAAGCTCTCCGCGACACCGGCATCGCTCTTCACTGCGGCCGTGTACACCGCGCTAGCGGTCCAGTTCGCCCGGACCCGACTGGGGCTGAGCATGACCTGGTCCTTCCGGGAGTACCCGACCACCCAGGACGTGGTCGCCGCAGTCTTCCGGGACATGCCGTTGATCGTCGATCTCACGGGCAGGCCTTCGTTCTCCGAGGTACTTCGGCGCTTGGAGAGGTCGCTACTCCTCTCAGGACGGCACATGGGCTTCGATGTCCTGGAGTTCCATGAGTGCGCGGGGCGCATCGATGCCGAGCGGGGAAGCTTCCTGTCCGGGCCCGAAGTGGTCGGCTCCACGATCTACGGCGTGGACTGGGATTCGGTGGACCAGAGCGGCGATCCGCGTGCCCTGCTTGCGGAATCACGGGTGGTCCTGGAGCGGACCAATGGATTCGGGGACGGCTGCAACCTGTACATCAGCGGCTACGCCGAGGAAGGACGGTTGCACATTCACTCGCGCTTCGACGCGTCCATCGCGGGGGCTCGCGACGACGCCGGGTTCGTCACACTGATAGAGGCGATTCTGGTCCATGCCTCCGTATCCGGAGACCTCGCGTTCGAGGAGGCCGAGGCACTGGCGGCCGACCCCTGGCAACCGGGCGCGCGCTGGGCCATGGTGGACAGCGTCTGGGTGGACCTCGACTTCCTCGCCGATCGCCTGCGGGCGCATCCCGCGGTGCGCCACGCCGACGTCCGTGAGGAGGACGGCCGTGTCACCGCCCATGTGGGCACGAACCTCCAGCCGTGGGAGCTGCGTGACTTCCTGCTCTCCACCGACAATGGACGTAGCGCCGTACTGAGCCCGCACCACTTCGTCGTCGATCGCACCGACGGGAGCACGGTCGCCGGTTCGGGCGTGGACCGTCCGATGAAGGCGCCGGCGGGAGCAGCCGAAAAGGCCCTCAGCGACGCGGTCGGTGAGGCCAACAACCTGACCGGGCCGACGATGGCCGGGACCTACCTGACGGTCGGCGGCCGACTCCACTTGGCCCCCCGCGTGTTCGCCCTCCTGCGGGACAGCGGCTTTGAAGGCATCACGGTCGAGGACCTGCGCCGTCCGACGAGTCTCACAGCGCTTGCGCGCCGACTGCGGCAGATCTCGGAAGAACGGACCTGATACCTGTTCGCGGCCGGGGCGGCCATGGCCGGGCCACTGACCGCCCCGACTCCGTGTCGACGGATGTTGGATTCGGTGATGGCGGCGATGCTCCGTCGGGTGAATGCGACCGCCTTCGAGCACTGATGGATTCGAGCACTGCTGGATTCGAGCGCTGCTGGAGGTGCCCTGCTGCCTGGATCTGGACAGCGTCACCATCAGCCTCCTCCGGCCTTTGGCCGAGTAGTTCCGCAGGCGAGATCCCAAAAAACCCCGCCGGGAAGGCTGCTGTGACATGTAGGCTCACCAAGCATTCGGAGAGCGCTCTCTGGCCGATGGTGACGGCATGGCCGCAGCACGTGCACACGAGGAAGAAGGCGTGGGATGACGGACACCATGTTCGACCTGGACATAGTCGGTCGAGTCCGCGCTGAGACAGAAGCCCTGACCGAGGAGATCGCCTACGATGTGCTGGCCGAGTCCGCCCCCAGCGGGTCTGCCCCCGCGGACCGGGACCGCATCCTTTCGCTCGCTCGGCAGGCCGTCGAGGAAGCCCTGACGGCGGCCGACCCGTCGACCCGGGACGGCTCCGCCGCAGGGACGGCTGCGGGACCGCCGACCGCCCCCCGGTCGGACTCCCCCGCCCCGGACCTGGTCCGCGCGGTGCGTCAGACTGCCTTCGCCCGTACCTGGCGCGTCCTCGTCGACCGGGCGGACGCGGCAGAGCGGGTCGAACTGCTGGGCGTCGCGGCCAACTTCTTCGGACAGGCCGGACACCCACAGCCGGCCTCGGCCGCGACGCTCCGGGAATCGACAGGGAACGCAGCCCTGCACCGGGAAGTCGCCGAGGCACTGCTCGACGGCCGCTCGGCCGAGCCGTTGGCTGATCGCCACGGTGTCAGGCTCGCCCCCAGCTACGTGGTCGCTCTAGTACGGCCGCAGGAACTGCGACGGTGCCCTGTCGTCGACCACTACGCCGTCCTGATGACAGATCGCCAGGACGCCGGGGTCCTGTTGCTGCCGACCCTGCTCCCGGTCCCGCGGGATCGGCTTCGAGCCTTCTGCGAGCGGATACTCGACGGTGCCGTCGACGTCACTCGGACGCGTGCCTCGGTGGCTTCGGCGCAGACCCATGAGCACGTTCCGGCGGCCCTGGAGGAGGCGAGGACCGTCCAGCATGTCACCGACGTGCTGGAGTTCGGCCACGGTGTCCACCAACTGTCGGACGTCCCCGTCGAGGCTGCGCTCACCAGGTGCCCGGACCTGGCCCAGCTGCTGATGAGCCGACTGGTTCCGTTGCACGGAAGCGGAGCTTCACTCATGCACACCCTGCTGGTCTACGTCGACCTGGGGCAGGACCGCCGGTACACGGCCCAGGCCCTGCACATCCACCCCAACACCCTGGACTACCGCCTGCGCCGGATACGCGAACTCACCGGGATGGCACCGACGGTGCCGCAGGACCTTCAGTCGCTGCTGTCGGCCATGACGGCCTGGCGGCTCACCCGAGGCCCGATCACCGCCGCCACGTGAGGGCCTGCCGGCTCCGTCCAGCGAGTGGCTCCGGTCCGTCAGCGCCGATCACGGGACAGGGGCACCCGCTGGACACGCCCTGGTGGTGGGCTGCGCTGGTCGGGACGAGAAGGCCCACTGCATCGCCGTGATCAAGGCCACCCGGGCAATCCGTGACGACCCCGAACGAGCACTCCCCATCCTGGGCATCACCAACAAACCGGACGCATCCGGAACTCGATCGAGCCCGACTGGGCTGTGGCCTGCCGGTGCTCGGCTCGTTTGACGCCGAAGTTGCACATCCTGCGTTTGACGACCCGCGGGTCGGATCGTCTGCGGCGGTCGGGCAGGAGGTGGCGTGCAATCTGCTCCAGTGTCCGCGGAGCTTGCACGGTGAATGCACCTGAAGTCGCACGGCAGGGAATCCCGTGCGACTTCTCTTTGTCATTATGGCATCGCACGCACAGGCGAAGCTGCTGCCAGGACGGTGAATTGTGCGCGGCCGTCGATTCCGGTGCCGGTCACAACTTCATTTGGGAGGCGGCACAGTCGGCGCTCAGCCCCGAAGGGGCATTCTCCTCAAATGGAACAACCGGCCGATCAGTAGCTTGATTCGCTCGCCACTCGAACCACTCGACCGCCTCCACTCGCACCCGTTCCCGCACTTCCTGCTCTTTCGGCGTCAGGCCACCACCGGCCGAATACCGCACACTTCCGGCATACCGCAACGATCAAGAGACGTCAGCCCCAACCGAATCCACCCGTTCAACCTGATTAGCAGCTCTCATGATTGACGGATCATTGGCCTTGTGAAAACGTCCACCATGGCGAGGGAGCGCTCTCGGGCAACTTGCGAGGATTGGGAGATGTACATGGCTCGGCTCGATTACCTGCCGGATTGGCCTAGCTTGTGCCCCGACCTGCCCGCGAATCCAGCTCTGGAACAGTTCGTCCGGGGCATTCTGGCTCAGATGACGGTTGAGGAGAAGCTAGGGCAGATGATTCAGCCCGACCTGATGGAACTCACCGCCGACGACGTACGCGCGTACCGGCTGGGATCGGGCCTGAACGGCGCTGGACGGTGGCCGGGTGGGGACCGCCGGGCCGGTGCGATCGAGTGGACCACCGCGCTGGACGGCTTCTGGCAGGCGGCCGAGGAGGCTTACCGCGACCGACCGTTCCGGATTCCCTTCATGTGGGCCACGGACGCGGTACACGGCCACAACAATGTGCACGGAGCCACGGTCTTCCCGCACAACATTGGCCTGGGCGCGGCCGGTGAACCGGAGTTGGTCCGCCGGATCGGCGAGGTCACCGCGCGGGAGGTCGCCGCGACCGGGATGGACTGGACGTTCGCGCCGACTGTTGCCACCCCTCGGGATCGACGTTGGGGTCGGCACTACGAGGGATACTCCGAGGACCCGGAGATCGTCCACGCCTACGCCGGTGAGATGGTCCGGGGACTCCAGGGCAACGCCGACGAGCTTCGGACCGACACCCGGGTGCTCTCCTGCGTGAAGCACTGGGTGGGCGACGGCGGCACGTTTGAGGGGGAGGACCGCGGTTACGCCCGCTGCGATGAGGACCTGCTGCGCAACGTCCACGCGATGGGCTTCATCTCGGGGATCCAAGCCGGCTCCCAGTCCGTGATGGTCTCCTACAGCGCTTGGGGCGACGGGGGGCGGGTGCACGGCAGCCACTACCTGATCACCGACGTGCTCAAGGAGCGAATGGGCTTCGACGGCGTCGTCATCAGCGACTGGGATGCCCATGCCTACGTCGACGGCTGCTCCGACGGCGACGCCGGGAACGCAATCAGAGCCGGCGTCGACGTGCTCATGATCTCGACCAAAGTGAAGTGGCAGGCTGTACACAGGACGGCCCTGACCGAGATCCGCAGCGGTGCGATCCCGATGTCACGGGTCGACGATGCGGTGCTGCGAGTGCTGCGGGTCAAGGCCCGGGCCGGCCTGTGGGAGAAACCTCGGCCGCTGGAGCGTTCCCTGGCGGGTCACAGCACTGCACTGGGACACCCCGAGCACGGGGCGCTGGCCCGCGAGGCCGTGCGCAAGTCACTGGTGCTGTTGAAGAACGACAACCGGGCGCTGCCGCTGCCCCGCACCGCCCGGGTGCTGGTGGCCGGTAGCGCGGCGGAGTCGATCACCAAGCAGACCGGTGGTTTCACCGTGACCTGGCAGGGCGACGAGATCGGCCTGGAGGATTTCCCCGCCGGCAACACCTTGGCGATGGCGGTCGGCGAGGCCGTCGGTGCGGACCGCTGCACGGTGGACCCCTACCTGGAGCATGAGGACCCGACAGCGTTCGACGTCGTTCTGGTCGCTATGGGTGAGGACGCGTACGCCGAGATGTTCGGCAGCATCAAGCCCTGGCGCACGCTGGCGTACGCGAGACTGAAGCCCGGATACGCAAGGGATCTGGAGACTCTACGCAGACTCCGCCGGACCGGGGCCGTCGTGGTGACCGTCATGTTCAGCGGACGTCCGCTGTACGTTACGGAGGAGATCAACCTCTCCGACGCCTTCGTCGCCGCATGGCTGCCGGGACCGGAGGTGTCCGGCATAGCCGACGTCCTCTTCAAGGAGGCAGAAGGCGACCCCGGCCACGACTTCCAGGGCCGTCTGTCCTTCGGCTGGCCTGGCAGGCGGACCTCCTTCACCGCCAACCGGATCCCCCGTCACATACCGCATTACCAGGTGCCGGAGGGCGAGGTGCTGCCCATCGGCCAGGACGCCCCGCTCTTCCCCTACGGCTACGGGCTGACGCTGGCCGAAACCCACGGTGACGGCTTCAAGAACCTGGGCGAACTGCCACTGGACGTGGAGACCGAGCTCCCGGAGGCCCTACTGGACGACCTCACCCCCATCCCGCTTGCCCTGCGCGGGGACGGGGCGTACGAGTTCCGGACCAGCGGCGAGGACTACGAGCCACGTCCGATCCGCCTGGACGGCCCCACCGCGTGCCCGTTCATCGAAGTCGAGCCGATCGACCACCTGGGCCGGGGCGACGGCCTGTCGCTGTCCTTCAAGGGCATCCAAGCCTTCGTCTACGCACAGTTCCGCGACGGCGGGTTCCGGGACCTTCGCGGCTACGTGGCGCGCGAGGGCAGACTGACGTTCCAGGTGCGGGTGTTCGAACCGCCGACCGGGCCGTTCAATCTGACCTGCCATGACGACTACCCGCAGCAGCCTGCCCTGGACATCTCCGCGCGGCTGTCCGCGTTGCCCTACGGCGAGTGGGCCGAACTCGTCATTCCACTGTCCGAACTCGTCGGCGCCGGCATCGAGTTCGACCATGTGGACGTGCCCTTCCAGATCTGGACAGAGGGCCGTGCGCGACTCGACATCAGCGCGGTCCAGCTGTCCGCCGACGTCCGCGCGATCTGACGAACCTTTCAAGAGAACTGGGATGTACAGCCATGGGTGATCGAGTCATGTGGTTCAACGGGGCCGTCGTACCGTGGGGGGAGGCACGGGTCCACGTCTGGGACGAGTTGGCCCTCCGCGGCGCCAACGTCTTCGAGGGCATCACCGCGTTCTGGGACACCGACACCAGGAAGCACCAGATCCTGGCCGGCCCGGAGCACCTGGATCGGCTCTTCGACTCCGCGCGCCTCGCCGACATTCCGACCGCGGCGACAAGGTCCGAGCTGTGGTCGGCGCTGGCCGCGGTCGCCGCCGCCCACCCGGGCGTAGACGTCTACCTGCGGCCGACTTTCTACCCCACCAGCGGCCGGTCGACGCTGTCGCCCGACAGCGCGGGGGGGCTGTACATCGGCGGGTTCGAGTTCAATCCGACGACCCCGCCGCAGGTCCGCGCTGTCGTCAGCGGCCACCGGCGATTCGGTGGGCCCATCGGAGCGATGGCCAAGGCCGGCGGCTCCTATCTGGACTTCCGCCTGTTCGAGCGGGAACGGCTGGAGCGCGGGGTCGAGCACGTGGTCATCCTCAACGAGAGAGGCAATGTCGCCGAGGCTGACGGGGCGGCCGTTTTGCTGCTTGGGGAAAAGAGCGTCACCACTCCCTCACTGGACTCCGGGGTACTGGACTCGATCACCAAGCGCATCGTCCTCGACATTGCCCGGCACTCGGGTTGTGCGGTGAACGAACGCGGCGTGCTCCGGGAGGAGCTGTACCGGGGACAGCCGCTGCTCGCCGGGACGCTGATGGGGCTACGACTGCTGGACAGCGTCGACGGCGTCGACGTCAATGACGCCGCAGCCACCGCGACCGCGCGCACGCTGGCCGCCGACTACGAACGGCTCTGCCGCGGCAACCACGTCTTGTCGAAGGTCTATCTGACACCCCTGACGTGATATGAGGCGCCATGCGTGAACTGAACCGAGAGACAGTGCACCGCAATCCCTGGTTCTCCGTCGTCCGCAAGGACTACCAGGGGGAGGCAGGCGATACACACCAGTACTTCATGGTCAGCAAGCCGGACTCGGTGCTCGTCGTGGTGCGCCGCGACGACGGCCACGTGGTCCTGGTCGACCTGCCGCGGCCCACCTTTGACGGAGCACACAGCCTGGAGTTCCCACAGGGCGGAATCGAGGAAGGGGAGTCACCCGAGTCGGCAGCCCACCGTGAGGTCCTTGAGGAGACCGGCCTGCGAATCACCAGGCTGCGTCGAGTCGCGAGCTTCGCGGAGAGCAGCGGTTTCGCCACGACCTCCTGCCATGTGTTTGTGGGCGATGCTGTCGGACAGGGCGAAGCCGCCCCCGATGCGTTCGAGCGGGACCTCCGAGTACGGACGTCATCCTGGTCGGAACTGCGGGAGTCGGTGCGGTCGGGGCGGGTTCTGGACTCGGCCACGCTGGCGGCGATGACATTGATCGAGGTAGCCGGCGATGGCGTCTGACCAGCCGAGGATGGGAACACCGGTGGCGGGATCCCCACCATGCGGGCCATCGGAGCCCCCTGCCTCCGAGGTGCTTGTCTCCCTGGTGAGAAAGGTACGGATCTCCCTGGTCAGCGGGGACGTCGTCGGCCGATCGGCAGATGACGGGGACCGGCTGCTGCTGGTCGGCCTCGGCCCGCTGTGGTCGGCGACCAAGAGCGGCCCGTCGAGTCTGTTGCTGGAGACGAGGTCCACTGAAAGGTGGTTGGTTCGAATCTCGGAGGCCTCCGGTCTTGTCTCCGCGATCGAACCCGTTCCCTGACCGAGTACTGCTGACCTTCGTGTCGCGCCCCCCTCGGGCCAGTCGCCGAGCACCGCAGAGGGAGACGTCGCACGTCGGCCTTGTGCCATTTTGCTTGGCTCAGAACCGATAAATCTACCGCGCATTCGGCCGGCGCCATCGGCCGCTCGGGAGCCGTTCTCCGACCAACACCGGAAAGAATCCAGGCGAATATCTTCACATCCACCTGGAGCAAAAGCCTCACAGCCGCTATTGCTGCCCAAATACCCTCCAAGACGGGAAAGTGCATGCATAATCGCTATGATGTCGTCGTCATCGGTGCCGGTATGGCCGGCATGCTGACCGCGCTGGCCTTGGCCGAACGCGATATCGGTGTCCTACTGGTGGAGAGCAGCCGTCTGGGCGGAGGCCAGTCGGGACAGTCGCACGGGTACCTCCACCAGGGATACGCGTACGGCGCGGCCGAGCCGCAACTGCCGCCGCTGTTCACTCAGGCCAGGGCCCGCTGGGAGCAGCTGGCGACGCAGCTGACACCCGTGACCGAAGGGTCCACGGTGGCCTTCGCCAGCGAGGCCGCGGCCCGCGGTGCCGCCGCCTATTGGGCTTCCGCCGGGCTGCCGGTAGAGCGGGTCAATCCCCCGGCCTGGCTCGCGGCGCGCATCGTCTCCTGCTTTCGGAGCAGCGAGTCCACCCTGCATCTGGGCCATCTCCTGCACGCTCTCGGTGAGAGGTTGGAGGCGGCCGGCGTTCGTTTCACGCGGGGAGATGTGGTCCGTACCGGCCGGGACGGGAGCGGGGTCAACACTGAGTACACCGACCCGAACGGCTCGACGGTCTCAGTCGCCAGCAGCGTCGTCGTGGTGGCCGCGGGTGCGGGCGCGGTGGGCGTACTGGAACGGTCGGGGTTGCCCTGCGTGGTCCAGTGCCGGAAATCGCACATGCTGGTGCTCCGGGGGGATCTCCCGGCCGTCAGTGCGATCTTCCCGGAGCGGGAGCACCACGGACTCTTCCTCGCCAGCAGGACCGGGCCGGACAGTCGGACCACGTGGCTGATCTCCGACTTTCAGTCGTTCGACGACACAGATCCGGACTCCGGTGAGCTGGCTGGCTGGTGGGCTCGCCGGGTTCTCTCCACCCTCCGCTCATTGGTCGATTCCCAGACGCTGGGCCGGGTCGACCTGTTGTCCGGGTACGCCGCGACCAAGTCCGGGCTGGTACCACAGAGCGGCACGGTGGCCCATGAGTTCGGCCGCGAGTTCCTCGACGGCCGGGTCGTGGTCACGAGCCCGTCGAAACTCACCCTCGCACCGCTGGCGGCCGAGGACGCGGTCCGTTCCGTGTGCGCGGTGCTCAAACTGCCCCGCAGCGAGGTCGACTGGCCCCAACTGGGTGCACCACCCGTGAACGCACCCGCCTACGGCCTCGAACTCATCAAAGTGCCCCATGAGTTGTGGGAGACCGAGCTGGCCACCGTCAAGAGTCCCGACCTGATAGAGGACCTCCCGACGATTCGCGTCCTCAACTCCCTGTTCGCTCGCTGACACATCGTAACTGCTCGCCGCGACGACCTGCTTTCTGTGGTCACGTGCGGCCCGGCGCGTCACCTCACAGGGAGGCTGATCCATGACCGCCACCACCCCAGCGCCGCAGGTCGAACAGGTCCGGCGCCGTTCCGCCGCCCGCACCGCGCCGGACGACACTCGCAGCGCTCTCAAGGTGATCACCGAGATCACCGCCGTCAACATTCGCGGACGGCTGGAAGCGGTCGTGCAACTTTCGCTGGCCGCACTGCTGCCGCGCTCCCCGTTCGCCCACGGCATCGGCCTGTCCGCCGCCGTCGGCTTCCTACTGTTCCTGCCGGGCAAGAGCCTGTGAAACAGGAACCTCAGCCACCGTCAGAGCGCCGGAGGGTGAGTACCGCGAGGACCGTGCCCCCGGGCGGCACGAGCACACCGCCGTGCTTCGCACTGATCGCCACCGACCTGGACGGCACTCTGCTGCGCTCAGACCATACCGTGGGACCCCGAACCCGGGCCGCGTTGGCGCTCGCCACCGGGCGGGGAGCCCGCCACGTCATCGTCACCGGTCGCTCGGTCACCTGGACCCGCCCGGTGCTGGACGCCCTGGGCTACACCGGGCTCGCGGTGTGCGGCCAAGGCGGGCAGGTCTACGATGCGGACACGCAGCGGCAGTTGACCTCGGTCATCCTGGACCGCGCCATCGCCGTCGAGGCCGTCGCGAAGATCGAGGCCGAAGTCGGGCCGCTGTCGCTGGCCGCCGACCTGGACGGGCTGGACGGCCAGGTACTGACCGGACCCGGCTACCGCCACGACCCCGTCGGGAACCTGCCGGTCGTTCCAGTCGGGGATCCGGCTGATCTGTGGGCCGCCCCGGTGCGCAAGTTCTACGTCCAACACCGCACGCTCGACGAGGACCGGCTCGCAGAGGCGGCGCTTCGGGTCGCCGGGCACCTGGTCGGCGTCACCAAGGCCGGACCCGGCGAGGTGGAGCTACTGCCGAGCGGCCTCAACAAAGCCACTGGCCTCGCTTTCGTGGCCCGTCGCCTGGGCCTGACCGACGCGGACACCGTCGCCTTCGGCGACATGCCCAACGACGTCCCCATGCTGGCCTGGGCCGGATACGGGATCGCCATGGCCGGCGCACATCCGGAGCTACTGGCGGTCGCCGATGAAGTCGCACCCAGCAATGACGCTGACGGCGTAGGCATCGTGCTACAGCGCTTGTACGGCAAGGCAGTTGTAGGGCGTGACCTTGTCCGCTGAGGTGCTGGTCAGCGAAGCAGGGGGGTGGTGTCCGCTTCATCGGCACCCCGGCCTCGGCGGTGCGCAAGCCGGCGGTGCGCAAGCCGGCGGTACTGGGCGCGGTCAGGCGCGAACTGCCGGACGGGCAGGCCGGGATGCTGGTGGTGCGCACCCCCAGCGTGACCCCCGGCTACTGGGACGACCGCAACGGCGGGCCACGTGGCGCCGCCGAACTGCCTCCGCCGGCCGCCCTGGTGCCGGCCACCGCACGCGAGGACCTGCCGGTCGGGGTGACCGGCAAGGTGCTCAAGCGAGTGCTGCGGGAGCGCCACCGCGACCCGCTGAGCGGGTCCGGCCACCGAGACCGTCGCCATCGCGGCCCCGCCGCAAGTTGTCTGATCCACCGTCAGAAAGTCTGCTGGTCGCGGCCGCCGCGTGAGCGCGCGCACCGGTTCCTCCCACATGTATCGGAGTAGCGAGATGAGCAGAGGGGAACTCACGGTCGGCATCGTCGGCGCCGGACCCCGGGGCCTGTCGGTGCTGGAACGGATCTGCGCCAACGAGCGCAAGTCCTCGTCCTGGTCTTCGGTGACCGTGCACCTGGTGGACCCCTACCGGCCCGGGCCGGGCCGGGTCTGGCGCACCGAGCAGTCCCAGCACCTGCTGATGAACACGGTGGCCTCGCAGGTCACGGTGTTCACCGACAGCAGCGTGGAGATGAACGGCCCGGTCGAGGAGGGACCCAGCCTGTATCAGTGGGCGTCCTCGCTGCCTCTGCCCGCCCCGGCGCCGGGCGAGTCGGCCCTCCTGGCCGAGGTGCGGCGGCTGGGACCGAACTCCTACGCCAGCCGGGCCCTGTACGGCCGGTACCTGGAGGAGTCCTTCGACCGGGTGGTCGACGGCGCGCCGCGGCATGTGACGGTCCGGGTGCATCGGGCCACAGCCGTGGCCCTGGAGGAGCGCGGCCCGAGCCGCCAACAGGTCCTGACGCTGTCGGACGGGGTCAGGCTGCGCGGCCTGGACGCGGTGGTACTGGCCCAAGGGCACCTCCCGGCGCGGCCGACCCCGGACGAGGCGCGGATCTCGGAGGAGGCCCAGGCCTGGGGACTGACACACATACCGCCGGCCAACCCGGCGGACGTCGACCTGTCCGCGGCCCTGCCCGCGGAGCCGGTCCTGCTGCGCGGCCTGGGGCTGAACTTCTTCGACCACGTGGCGCTGCTGACCACCGGCCGCGGCGGACGGTTCGAGCGAGCCGGGGACCGGCTGCACTACCTGCCCTCGGGACGTGAGCCGAAGCTCTTCGCCGGGTCGCGGCGGGGGGTCCCCTACCACGCGCGCGGCGAGAACGAGAAGGGTGCCCACGGACGCCACACCCCCCGGCTGCTGACCCCCGGGGTGGTCGCCCGGCTGGCCGGGCAGGCCGCGGACGGCGAGCGGGTGCGGTTCGGCACCGATGTCTGGCCGCTGGTGGCCAAGGAGGTGGAGAGCGTCTACTACGCCACGCAGCTGACCGCCGACGGCCGTGCCGCCACTGCGGCCGAGCTGGTGGAGCGCTACCTGGCCGCGCCGCCGGGCGAGGCCGAGGAGCGCCTGCTGGACGAGTACGGACTGGCGGCGGTCGACCGCTGGGACTGGGGCCGGATCTCGCTACCGTACGGGCAGCGGGTGTTCGCCGACCGGCCGACGTTCCACGCCTGGATGCTGGAGCATCTGGCCGCGGACGTGGTCGAGGGCCGGGCCGGCAACGTCAACGGGCCGCTGAAGGCGGCACTTGACGTGCTGCGCGACCTGCGCAACGAGATCCGCCTGTTGGTGGACCACGGACGACTGGAGGGCAACTCCTACAGGGACGATCTCCAGGGGTGGTACACCCCGTTGAACGCGTTCCTGTCGATCGGCCCGCCGGTCTCCCGGATCGAGGAGCTGGTGGCGCTGCTGGAGTCCGGGGTGGTGGAGCTGGTCGGGCCGGGCATGCGGGTGAGGGTCGACCCCGGCGAGGCGGGTGGGCCAACCGGCGGCGTGGTCCGCGGGCCGGCCTTCGAGGCCACCTCCGACCGTGTCGGTGGAGCTCCGGTGCGGGCGACGGTCCTGGTCGAGGCACGGCTGCCGGAACCAGACCTGCGGCGCACCGGGGACCCACTGCTGGTACAGCTGCTGGCGAGCGGGCAGATCACCCCGTACCGCATCACCGGAGCGGGCGGCACCAGCTACGAGACCGGCGGCGTCGCCGTTACCGAGCGACCCTATCGCGTGGTGGGCGCGGACGGTCAGGCGCATCCGCGCCGCTTCGCCTACGGAGTGCCGACCGAGGCCGTGCACTGGGTGACCGCGGCCGGGATAAGGCCGGGCGTCAACTCGGTGACCTTGTGCGACTCGGACGCCATCGCCGCAGCGGTTCTCGACCTCGCACCGGCCGACGGACTGGCCGGCGCCGACCTCTCGGAGGCGACGGCATGACGGCCGGTCAGCAGGCAGGAGCGGACACCGGGCTGCGCCCCGGACTGCTGTCACTGTTCGCCGCTTGGACCCCGTGACCTGCTGGATATGGCAGGGCCCCCCGACCCGGAGGTCGGCGGGGCCCTGGTGATCCAAGCGGGAGCGGCTCAGCCCTGGCGGGCCTTGTAGCGGGGATCGCGGCGGTTGATGACGAATACCCTGCCGCGGCGGCGGACCACCTGGGCGCCTGGCTTGTCCTTGAGGGATCGAAGTGACTGGCGGACCTTCATGCCCGGGTCCTCTCCTCATGCGCGGGTCTCGCACCGACCTGCGACTGTGCCCATGACAACCGAGGTGAGGGTCCGGCTATTCCAGCGGGTGCCGGCCACTGGTGCAGGCACTGCCACCAGTCCGCTGGGACACGGCCGGCTGGCCCTACGGCCTGCCCCGCGCGGTGCACTTCGACCACGAGATCGGCCGGATCTTCCGCCCTCGCCCGGGTCTCAGGCAGGGGCGGCCGGGGGTCGTGCGGTGTCCAGGGCCTGCCGGCGTGTTTCGCGGCGGGCTGCGTGCGTCTGCTCCAGCGCGGCAAGGGCTTCCCTGGAGCGGACCGGCCCGATCGTGGGGACCGGCGCGGGTTGGGCTGCGGTGCTGAGGGCGTCCGCGGCGGCGGGCGCAAGGGTGTCGTGGGCAGTCAGGCGGACCAGGGATTCGGTCTGGGCCTCAATACTGGTCGGGTCTTCGGGCGGCGGTACTTCAAGGATCTCTGCGCTGGGGGTCGGTGGGTCTTCGGTCAGCGTCAGGATCTGGTCCAGGCCGGTGAGCCGGAGGCGGCTGCGCAGGCGCGGGCCGGTGCGGGTCAGCTTGAGTGTGCCGCCGTGGGCGGTGGCGCTCTGGTGGGCGCGCAGGAGGGCGGTGAAGCCTGATGAGTCGCAGGACTGGAGGTCTGCGCAGTCGATGGCCAGCTGCGTGTATCCGTTGTTCAGGCTCTGGTCGACGACATGGTCCAGGTCGGTGGTGGTGTCCTGGTCGATGTCGCCGCTGACGCGCAGCACCGCGCTGTGGGTGTCGATGGGTTCGGCGGTCACCCGCAGCACGTCATGCCTCCCGCTTCGGGCTTCGGCTAAGTGCCGTGTATCCGGTGGCGGTGAGGGTAAACCCGGTCAGTTGAGGGTGGTGATCAGTCTTACCGTTGTCCCGTGCTGGGTGGTGCGGATCTGGACGAGGTCGCAGAGCTGGTGGATGAGCCACAGTCCCCGGCCGCCGATCTGGTCGAAGCGGGGGCGGAGCCGTCCGGCCAGGGGATCCTGGAGGTGCCCGGTGTCGTGGATTTCGCAGACGAGTTCGCCCTGTTCGACCCAGGTGCGCAGGGTGCCAGTGCCGCCGCCGTGGCGGATGCTGTTGGCGGCGGCCTCGGTGACGGCCGCGAGCAGGTCCAGCAGCCGGTCGGGTTCCAGGTGGTGGGCTGTGGCGCAGGCGGTGACCTTGCCCCTGACCTGGGCCAGCTCTCCCGAGCGGAAGACCAGTTCCTGGTACGGGTCGCAAGGGGCGCCAAGATCGGGGTGGGGGTAGGGGCCTTCCTGGTAGTCCGTGTTGGGGCCGCTTTGTGCGGTGCGCAGCAGTGGGTGGTTGCTGCGGGCTGATCGCAGGACGTCGGCGTCGACGGTGGTGGTGTCGTAGGGGCACAGCAGCCACCAGGCGGGTGCAGCGGTGAAGGCCTGATTGAGCAGCCATTCGTGGTACTGGAGTTCGGCGCGTTCGCCTGGGGTGCGGCCCTGCCACAGGGATTCGCTGATGCCACGGACGGGCTGGCCCTTGGTCATGCCTTCGGTGATGCGGTCCTGCCAGGCGGAGATCAGCCGCCCCGGGCGGCGGCCCAGTTCGGCGGCGTCCAGGTAGGCCACTGCGTGCGCGGCGTCGGTGCCGGCCAGTTCCTGGCGCAGGATCTCCTGCTTGGGGGCGCCGACGGCCACCAGGACGGTTTCGCTTCCGGCCACGGCGTCCTCGATAAAGGACACGGCGCCGTCCAGGAAAGCGTCCTCGCCCTGGTAGGGGAAGAGCTCGTGGCGAAAGCCGAGGTCCTCGGCGGCAGGGGTGTCCGGCGTCTTCGTGTGGTCGTTCACGGGACCAGCTCCACTGGGATCTGCGGGGCGTCGTACCCGGCCAGGCTCCAGTTGCGGCGCACCGTGCGGTTCGCTCCCTTGACCAGCACCTTGCGGCCCTCGATCGACAGGGCCGCCTCGGCCAGGGCCCTCATGGCCGCGGCGTCCATCAGTTGCAGGTCCTGGCAGTGCAGGCTCAGGACGCTCGTGGACGCCAGCAGCTCACGGACCGCGGTGCCGAAGGCGGCGGCGCCGTCGAGGTCCACCACTCCGCTCACGCTCCAGCAGTCCGTGCTCACGCTGAACATCCGAAAGTCAGGCATTTGCAGACGCCTGCCCGCATAGTGCGGATGTACGCCCGCGGCCTGTTCCAGCGCGCCCGCCGAGAAGGCTTCGCGCTGGTAGGAGCACACGACGATGGCCGCGCCCGAGGCGACCAGCGCGTCCAGCCCCAGTTCGTGGCGGGCCAGCTCCTGGGCGCTGACCCCGCCGGGCCACATGCGGTCCATCTGCGCCAGGACCCGCAGCGCCCGGAATCCCTGCCGCCCGGCCGTGCGCGCCTCACGGCGCACCAGGCCCAGCAGCGCCCCGGCGTCCCACGGTCGGCCCCCGGCCCGCTCGACCGCGGGGTCCACCAGCAGGCCCTGGGGCAGGCGCTGCTCAAACCAGTGGGTCTGGGGGGTACCGACGACCAGCATCTTGTCGCCGGCCCGTTCCCCACCGGCCAGGTAGGACCGGACGGTGCCGTGGTAGTCGTCGCCGGGCGCGACCAACCAGCACACATGATCACCGACGCCCACCGAGTCGAGGGTCGCCACCTCGCGCGCGATCCTCACACCACATCCCTTCGCCCGCCCGGCGCATCACCAACACCTCCACTCTGCCACGGCCGCCTCATCCGGTCCGCAAGGGCCTGCCTGCGGCCCGTCCCGCGGTCGGCTCCCCACTCCTGCCCCTTCGCCGTTCGGGTTCGATTACCTCGCTCTCGAACAAGGAAAAATCTATGGTGGCTGGAGTAGACATTGAGTGGTGGAGTGGTTATGGTTTCTCTCGTAGCCAAGAAGACAGCAGGGCCTGGCAGAAACGAACTGCCAGGCAGCAGCATCCGCAAGCGCAGTTCGCAGGACGGTGCGGTGGTGGAGTGGCGAAGCCAGGATTGGTGCAGGACGGCGACGTGACTGACGACCGGACCGGGTGGCCCGCGGTGATCAGGGGCCGCCATGAGCGGTACCGCAGTTGCAGTACCCGTAAGTGCAGTGCGCAGGGCCCAGCAGTGAAGTACTGAGCAGCACCTCGGTGAAGGCGTCGGCTGCGGACGCGCGCACCGGGAGGTTCGGCAGTGGGGTTCCAAGCCAGAGCAGACGCAGGACGGGCGACGGGGCTGGCTGCCGAAGAGTGGCGCTGTGATCGGCCACTGAGCAGTGCGCAGTCCCCCGTTTGACAGGTAGTTGATCCCAGAGGAAGAACGGAGGAGCTAGGCATCATCAGGATCGCCCGGGCGAGAGTCTTGAGCCCGGGTACCGCAGGACATCGATAGTGAGGTGGTCTGAGGTCAAGCAACCGCGATCCCCGCACCCCCGACAGCAACCCGGTCGGGCCCGCGGAAACAGAAGGTCGGCGCAGTACCAAGGCCGGCGGATGGTGTAGCAGTTCCTTCGGGGCCTTGGTGCCAGACGGCACCAAGGCCCCTCCACGCGTTCCAAAAGAAGAGAGGTACAGATGACAGCAGATGACTCGTTCGGCCGTCTCGACGACGACGACTACCCCGCCTACACGATGGGCCGGGCCGCCGAGATACTCGGCACCACCCAGGGTTTCCTGCGCGCCATCGGCGAAGCCCGCCTGATCACCCCCCTGCGCTCCGGAGGCGGCCACCGCCGCTACTCCCGCTACCAACTGCGCATCGCCGCCCGCGCCCGCGAACTGGTCGACCAGGGAACCCCCATCGAAGCGGCCTGCCGCATCGTCATCCTCGAAGACCAACTCGAAGAAGCCACACGCATCAACGCCGAATACCGCCGCGCCGCCGAATCAGCGGACCCACCCGCCACGACCTGAGTCAGCTCAGGCCCGACGGGGTCGACTTCGGTACGCTCCCAAAACGCGTCACCAGCCCGTACGCCAAGCTGACCGGCCTGTAGTAGCTGTCCGAGCCCGGCCCGGGGCACTGGTGGGTGTGGCGTTCGGGCGAGGCTTCAGGTCGCCCCGGTGTCAGGCGTCGATCTGGACCTGCTGGACCGGGGGGCACCGACGTAGACGCGGGTGCAGCCGAAATTCCGGGCGCGGCGGTGGATCCCGGTATCCCGGTCATGCCCGGTCCGTGCGTACGAGGCCGGCCGCGGTGTGGTGGGGCAGATCGTGGCGAGCGTGGAAGCGGGCGTGGGCCATGCTGAACGCGTGGTGGGCGCCACCGAACAGAGTGGTGGCGTCCTGGGTCGCGTCGACCAGGCTGACGCAGCACAGGGCCACCAGTGCCGTGATCACGACCAGGGGCATCCGGCGTGGCGGCGGAGGCGGAGCGAACAGGGCGCGGACCCGGCGTGGGACGGGTCCGCCGGTGGCAGCCAGCATCCCGGCGCGGTGCTGGTTCCCCGCCGCGGCCAGGGCGGCCACGGCGACCGCGCGGCCGATGACCGCGCGGTCGCCGACGGCCGTGGCGGCGTCCTCGTCGGCCCAGCGTTCCACGCAGAAGGCCCCCTCCCGGGCCAGCGGGTACAGCAACGGGCAGGCCGCGGCGGCCAACCGCAGGGCCAGCAGCAGGAAGTGGTGGTGGCCGCGCAGGTGGGCGCGTTCGTGTGCCAGTAGGGCTTCGCGTTCCGAGCTGTCCAGGACCTGGAGCATTCCGGTGGACACCACGACCCGGCCCGGCGATCCGGGGGCACCCGGTAGAGCGAACGCCTCGACCCGTGCCGCGTCGATGACTGCGAGCTCGTCGCTCCCAGGCATCCTTCGGCACTCCTTGAAGGCGGCCATCAGCACGCGGCCGTGCCGCCAGCAGGCCGTGCCCAAGGTGGCCGTCGCGCACAGCAGGGCTGCGGCGCAGGCGGCGCCGACGGCACGGGCCACCGGGTCCTCGGCGCGCAGGACCCGGATCGACCAGGCCCCCAGGAACGCCACCTGTGGGATCTGCCCGAAGAGAGTGGACGCGAGCAGGGCCAGGGCGCCGATCCACCCGCCCGCCGCGACCAGCGCCGCACCGGTCAGGGCCCAGGTCGCGGTGCGCGGGTGCAGCCGCCGCGCCAGAGCGGGCCCGACCACGGCAAGTACCGCCGCCACTGCGAGCGGGATGTAGACGCTGATCCGCACGGGACTTACGACCTGTTCTTTCCGCGCAGCAGCGCTTGGATCAGCGAGTCGTCCTCAGTGCTGAGTTCGGAGACGAACCTGGCCAGTACCGCCTGCCGGTCCGTTCCGCGTTCCAGTAGCGAGACCATGCGTACCGCGGTGTCCTCGGCCTCGTCGCGCACCGGGGCGTAGGCGTAGCCCCGGCCCGCCCGCTCCCGGGTGAGCTGACCCTTGTCGTACAGCCGCGACAGGATCGTCAGCACCGTGGTGTAGGCCAGACTCCCCGGCAGCCGCTCGGTGACCTGCGCCGCGGTCAGCGCGCCCGTCGCGGCCCACAGAACCGACTTCACCGAGGACTCCAACTCGCCCGGGGCCCGCCGGCCGCCGGCCGCCGATCCCTGCCGACGCTCCTCGTCCACGAGTCGCCCTCCTTCGTCCGCCACAACGAGAGCGTACGCCAGGCCGGGCAGCGGTCGTACGGAGCGACCGCCACCAGGGGCAGGGTGGCCGAGCGGCAGCCGGGCCGGCCCGCACGGGGGGTGGACACGGCAGAACTACACGGTGTAGTAACGTGAAGGCGGGCGCCGGGCCCCAGGGGTCGCTCGCGGCAGCGCCCAGCCGGGCAGCCTGCCGCCCGAATCGACGGTGGCCCGGCCGCGGCGCGCGGGGACCGCTGCCCCCGCACGCATCCCCATGACGGGAGTAATCCATGTCAGCGAAAAGACGCCCTCCCTGTGGTCACCCCAGGTTCAGCTCCGGGTCCGCCCGGCGGCGCGCCGGGGACTGGCAGCCGGTGCGCCACCGGGGGCCGGCCCCCTCCGACTCCGGTCGCGCTTGCCTGCGGCTTGCCGGTGGCACGGGCGCCCCGGCGTCCGCCCGGTGCGGGCGGCGCTGCGAGCGCCGGATCCGGACCGCTCGCCGGCTCGGGAACACGCCAGTGCCGGCCGTGCCCGCCAGGAGCGCCTGGGAGTGGATGCGCAGCCCTGACGCGGGAGAGGTCCTGATCTTCGTCATCCAGGCGATCGCCTTGTGGTACCTGTCCACCCTGCCGTCCTGAATCCCCATACCGGAGAGCAAGGGTCGCCGATCAACAATCTTCTACATCATGTAGTAGCGGCTGCCTGCGCCAAGACGGCCAATGGACCCTCCTCCAGGCGAACACCCCGGGCGTCTACCGGATCGGTGCGCGCTACGCCCTCCCGCGCGGCAGCGCTCCATGCCCGGCGGCAGGCCGAGCGGGCAGCCGCTGATCCGGCTGTGGGACGGGACGGGAAGCCGCAAGAGAGGATTGCCTCAACTCCTACATCATGTAGTAATTTACTCGCACGCCCTGGACGCCCCGGACGCCCTGTCGGACACCGCGCCCTCCTTCGACTGGTTGGATCCCATGACGCCCTGTGCACCCAGCCCGCGCTTCCGGCCCGTGCGCGCGGTCCGGCCCCAAGCCTGCGCGGTGCCGACTCCGCTGTGGGACGCCGCCGCGTGAAGCGGGGCAGATACGCGCTCCGCGCGGCGATCGGGCAGGTGCTCCGGGGCGACCCCGCGCACCGCTCCCGCACGGCTCTGAGGGACATGCTGCGCGATCGGTCCACGACGGAGTACATCGACAGTGTTGCTCGCGCGTTCGAACTGGCCGGGGAGACAGGGCGGGTGGACGCCGCCACGATGGAGGCCGGACGAGCCGCGCCCCGGGGCGGAGGCTCCGGCGCACGGCTCGCCAAAGCCGCGGACAGCCTGCTCAAAGCCCTCTCGCTCGCCGAGAAGCGCCGCCGGCAGGCGGCACGGGAGCAGATACACGAACTCCGCACACCGCTGACCCTGATCCGAGCCAACGTGCACGTCCTGCGTTGGACACCCGCCCTCGAACCGGCCGTTCAGGCAGCGCTGCTACAGGAGTTGGACGGCGACATCCGCCGACTTTCCGACCTCCTGGAGACCCTCGCGGCCTCGCTGGCCGAACCGGGAACACCGCTGCCGCGCGAAACCGAAGGCCGGACATGAGGGCGACGAGGAGCACTACGGTCGCAGGCCCGGGGAGCCGGGTTGCCCCACCGTGGCGTTTGACGGACAAGCCGTCCGTCCCCAACTCCAACCCGCCGCGCCGGGGAGGCTTCACCGAGTGCGTAAACCGTGGGATCAATGGCCCTCACCCGGGTAGACCCATCGATCGGCGGCAGGCCGAGCGGACGGCAGCCCTGCGGGACGGATCGACGGAAGGGAGCCCATCGTGTCCACCCGGCTGCTGGTCGCCTTCACGGTGCTGATCGTGCTGCCCACGATGGTCACCGAGGAGCTTTACCATCGCCGACTGCGCAAGAGGAGAACCGTTGGCTTCTCCTCGTTGCGATACCGCAGACATCTGGCCAAAGCCGCCGACCGTGCCATCAGGGCGGCCCGGACCGCGGTTCCGCCAGGAGGACTGGCGCTGGTGACCGTACAGGACGTCCAATGGCGTGCCTACCGGGACTTCGGGCTATGGCCGATTCCGCGTTGCCACGCGGCGGACGTGCTGCGTGAACGCTTGAACCGGCATTGCGCCTGGCTCGACGTCGTCAGCGATCTCGACATCGACGAACCCCTGCAGTGACCTGCCCACTGGTCTCGATACCACCGCGGCAATCAGGATCAGCCCGCAGCAATGGACGCCACATTCAACTCGTCGCCGGTACAGCCGGCGACACCGAGACGCCGTCCCCTTGCGTTCAAGTGGCCCAAGAGCGCCGACCAGATCACGGACCGGATCTGCCGCCACTGCGCACAGCGAGTTGCTCGATGAACTCGAACCCCGGTGGCAGGCGCGCTGCGAGGGTGGGCGTCATCATCGGCGCCGTGGTGCTCGCAGGCAGAACACCATCCAGACCGCCGTGCGCACCGAGGGCATCGCCGAACAGTTCCGCCGGCGCCCCAGCGTCAAGGCCGAGGTCGACTCCGCTGTCGCGGCCCGGCCAAGAAGCTCCCCCATCACACCGTGCCCGAAGCCATCGGATGCCCCAGCCGCGCCAGCTCACCCCGAATACGGCGATGCCCCCATCTCGGGTTCGCGTCGGCCAGGCGCAGGACCAGCTTCTTCAGGGCCGCGGACGAGGGCGGACGGCCAACGCGAGTGCGGCGCGCACTGTGGTCCCACCTGCGGGCGAGCAGAGGGAGTTGATCCTGCGCCCGGCCCGCGAGAAGCCCCGTGGGGTCACCGGCGCGTGCAGGGCGAGCTCGCCCGGTTGGGCATCACCGTGGCGGCGGCCACTGTCCGCGCGGTACTGCGTCAGGGCAATAACCCACCCGCATCCGAGCGGGCGCGACACACCCACTGGCCGGGGACGGTGGGGCGCGGTTTGCCCCAGTGGCCCTTCAGTCCACTTTTCGCCTTCGAAGGCACCCACCGTGCTGGGTCGGACCCCTTCAGAGTCCTCTGCCGGTGGCGTCGGGCCGCGCGGCGACGGGTTCGACTCGTCTGGGCACCGTGTGTCGTGGCAGCCATCCAAAACTAGTCAATGATGCTGACAATGCCAGGCAGGGTCGAAGCCTGCCGACGCCCGCCGACCCCGGAAGCTCGGGACGGCTCGGGACGGCTCGGGACGAACGGGAGTCGGGGGCGGACGGCTCAGTGCGGCCGGGTTCACCGGGCGTAGGGGTCGGTGATCTCGCGGAGTTGATCCAGGATCTGGTGCAACAACGTGAAGTTGCGGGTGCCCAGGTAGGTCTTCCACTCCGCGAGGATCTCGTCGAGTGTCGCCATGGCCACCTCCACGGCCCGCCGGCCACGTTGCTCGATCACGATCAACCGGGCGCGGCCATCGGTGGGGTCGGGGACTCGGCGGACATAGCCCAGGAGTTCCAGCTGATCGACCATCACACCGGTGCTCTGCTTGCTCATTTGCGCCTGTTCAGCGAGGTCCGTGAGGCGCGAACCGTCCGGGGCGACACGTTGGAACACCCGGCACTGGGCGAGGGTCCAGTCGTTGAACCCGGCGTCCTGCAAGGCCCGGAACATCCGGTCCTCGGTGTACCGGTACGGAATGAACAACAGCACACCTAGATCGGACCTCTGCTCATCGTCCATGCCGCTGTCGCCTCCATCGCCCACCGGATCCCACGAGGTACACACCTTACGTCAACGCGGCCGAGCCGGATCGCCGCCGACCCGACCGCGGCGGCGCGGGCCCAGCGCCGCGCTCGCTGCGTCCCGCACGCGCCATCCGCCCCTCAGCGGCTTCGTACCTGTCGCTGTTGCCATCGGCGCGGCCGCATGCCTACAGTAGTAACGAAAGCTGACTAGTTCGGATGGCGGTTCCGCGAATCCCACCGGGCACCCACCGCGGGGCACCGACGATCTGCACGCACGCCGTCATTCACTCACACCGCACCACCATCGAAGGGAAACACCATGTCCACTGTCATCACCGGCGCATCAGGTCACCTCGGCCGGCTCGTCGTCGATCAACTCCTCGCCACCGGAACGCCGCCGGCGCAGATCACGGCCACCGGCCGAGACCTCGACAAACTCGCCGACCTCGCGCAGAACGGGGTCGCGGTGCGGCGCGCGGACTTCGCCGACCCGAGCACGCTCGACGAGGCGTTCGCGGGCGCCGACGCGATGGTGCTGGTCTCGACGACGACGGTCGGTGAGCGGTTCGACAACCACCGCAACGCCATCGACGCGGCGCGCCGAGCGGGCGTGTCCCGAATCGTCTACACCAGCATCGTCAACGCCTCGACCGCGCAGATGACGCTCGCCGACGAACATCGCCGCACCGAGGACTACCTGCGTGACAGCGGTTCGGCGTTCGTCATCCTGCGCAACGGATGGTACTTGGAGAACTACACCGACCAGCTCCCGATGATCACCCAGTACCACGCACTGCTGGGCAGCGCGCACGACGGTCTCGTCAGCGCGGCCAGTCGACGCGACTACGCGGCCGCCGCCGTTGCGGTGCTGACGCAGGACGGGCACCTCGGGGCGACCTACGAACTCGGCGGAACGCCGTTCACCCTGACCGAACTCGCCGCCACGATCAGCGACGTCCTCGGCACCCCCATCGCCTACAAGGACATGTCGGTCGCCGACTACACCAGCGCCCTGACAGCTGCCGGACTTCCCCCGGAGATGGCCGCCGCGGTAGCCGACGCCGATGCCGGACTGGCTCGCGGAGAGTTGTTCACCGATAGCGACGACCTGGTGAAACTCATCGGCCGGCCGGCAACCACGGCGCACGAAGCCGTCCAGAATGCCGCGACCATCGAGGAGTCACAGTGAGCGCCTCCGGACCCGGCGTCGATACCCACGAGATGGTCCTGATCCACCGCGTCATCCGGCGCGAGTTCGGTCAGCTCCCCCGACTGTTCCGCTCCGCGGCCGATGACCGTGCGCGATCCAAGGTCATCGGCGAGCACGCCCGGGAGATGCTGCACTTCCTCCACACGCACCACACCGGCGAGGACGAGCTGCTCTTTCCCCTGCTGCGTGAGCGAACCGCGCTCGACCCGGAACTGATGGACCGGATGGATGCGCAGCACGTACAGGTCAACGACGCCGTCGCGGCCCTCGGCGCGCTGCTGCCGGCCTGGACAGCGAGCGCGGACGCCGCCGCCGGCGAGCGGATGGCGGCCCTGATCGACGCCACGATGCCGACACTGATCGATCACCTGGCTGAGGAGGAGCAGAAACTGCTCCCGATCGTCTCGGTCACGCTGACACAGAGCGAATGGGACGCGCTCGGCGAACACGGCATGAGCGCGATTCCGCTCACGCGGCGGCTGGTCATCCTCGGCCACATCACCGAGGAAGCCGATGACGCGGAACGGCAGAGGTTCCTGCGGGTCGTGCCGGCCCCAGCCCGTCTGGCCTACAAGTTGATCGGCCGCCGCCAGTTCACCCGCGAAACCACCGCGCTCCGCGGCTGACCCATCCCGCGCGGCAGTGAGCGTCCGCGCCCCGGCCGAGCGCGCCCTGGCCGGCGGCGGCCGGGTCGACATCCTGGTCGACAACGCCGACGTCGACCGGTTCACCCTGCTCGCCGACGTCACCGAGGAGGCCTTCGACCGGATCTACGCCGTCAACGTCAAGGCAGTGTTCTTCCTGGCCAAGTCCCTGGTACCGGCTATGGTCGCCGGCAAGGGCGCGGTCGAGTCGGGAACCGGCGTGCCCCCGGCAGGTTGTCCGCCGCCCACACCCGTGCCAGGGCTACCGGCAGCCAGGCACCGGGGCGGCGAGCGTGGTTGCCGCCCTTCTTGCGACGGTCATGCTTTTGCGGGCGCGCTTGGACATGGGTTCCTCTCCGTGATGTCGCGCGCCCGGACGGGGAGCGTGACGAGGGCGGTCGGGCGGCGAGAGGTACCTCTATTGGGCTTACGGCTTCCTGACGCTTCACCGACGTCGGTACTGCCGCGGCGCTGTCGCGCCTAGTGTGCCCGGGTATGGACGTACTTCTCACCGGCGGAGCCGGTTTCATTGGTTCGGCTGTCGCCCGCTGTCTGGTCGAGGCGGATCACCGGGTCAAGGTGCTGGACGCACTGCTGCCAGCGGTACATCCGTCCGGCAGGCCGCCACGACTGCCGAACGGGGTGGAGTTCGTGCACGGCGACGTGCGCGACCGGGAGACGGTCGAGCGGGCACTGCGCGGGGTGACTGCGGTCTGTCATCAGGCGGCGATGGTCGGTCTGGGACTGGACTTGGACGACGCTCCCGACTACGTGGGCTGCAACGACCTGGGGACGGCGGTGCTGCTGGCGACCATGGCCCGCGCGAATGTCCGTCAGCTGGTGCTGGCGGGGTCGATGGTCGTCTACGGGGAGGGGCGCTACACCTGCCAGGAGCACGGCCCAGTAGAGCCGGGGCCACGGCGGACCGCCGACCTGGACGCCGGCCGGTTCGAACCGCCGTGTCCCGAATGCGGCGCACCGCTGGAGCCCGGACTGGTCGACGAAGGCGCGGTGTTGGACCCGCGCAACGTGTACGCGGCGAGCAAGGTCGCCCAGGAGCACCTGGCGTCGGCCTGGGCACGCGCAGCCGACGGGCGGGTCACCGTGCTGCGGTACCACAATGTCTACGGTCCTGGCATGCCGCGTGACACGCCGTACGCGGGGGTGGCCTCGATCTTCCGGTCCGCGATCGCGCGCGATGAGGCGCCGCGGGTGTTCGAGGACGGCGGCCAACGCCGGGACTTCGTCCATGTCGCGGACGTGGCCCAGGCCAACCTGGTCGCGTTGGAGGCGGTGGGGCAGTGCGGTCCCGGCGGTGTTCGCCGCTACAACGTGGGCAGCGGGTCCGTGCACACGATCGGCGAGATGGCTTCCGCTCTGGCCGCGGCGGGCAGCGGGCCGCCGCCGGTGGTGACCGGCCAGTACCGGCTCGGCGACGTCCGCCACATCACCGCCGACTCCCGACTGCTGCGGGAGGAGTTGGGCTGGCGTCCGTCCGTGTCCTTCGCGGACGGCATGGCGGACTTCGCCCACGCACCGCTGCGCGGCGTAGGACTTCCGTAAGGTGGCACTGCGGCATTTGTCCGGCTTGGGCTCGTAGCGTTGCCGCATGACAGATTTCCCCCCGAGATCGGCTCCCTCAGCCGTGGACGTCGTGCTGCCCTGTCTGGACGAGGTTGCGGCGCTGCCGTGGGTCCTGGAGCGGATGCCGGACGGCTATCGCGCGGTTGTGGTGGACAACGGTTCGACCGACGGCTCGGCGGAACTGGCCCGCTCGCTGGGCGCGTTGGTGGTGAGCGAGCCACGGCGTGGTTTCGGCGCGGCCTGCCACGCCGGGCTGCTGGCGGCGACCGCCGAGTTCGTGTGCTTCTGCGACTGCGACGCCTCGCTCGACCCAGCCGAGCTGCCTGACCTGGTCTCCGCCGTGCGCGCGGGCACGGCGGACCTGGTGCTGGGACGCCGCCGCCCGACCGGCCGCGGCGCCTGGCCGGTGCACGCCCGCTTGGCCAACGCCGAGTTGGCCCGCAGGCTGCGCGCCCGCACCGGCGCGGCCCTGCACGACCTGGGCCCGATGCGGGCCGCCCGCCGGGACCGGCTGCTGGACCTGGGACTGGGCGACCGCCGCTCCGGCTACCCGCTGGAGATGGTGCTCTCCGGTGCCGCCGCCGGGATGCGCATCACCGAACAGGACGTCGGCTACCGGCCGCGCGCCGGCCGGTCCAAGGTCACCGGCACCCTGCGCGGCACCCGCCAGGCGATCCACGACATGCGCGCGATCCTCGCCGCCCGGCCGCCCACACTGCTGGTCATCGCCAAGTCCCCGCAGCCAGGCCGGGTCAAGACCCGACTGACCCCCGCCCGCACCCCCGAACAGGCCGCTCGGCTGGCCGAGGCGGCGCTGGTGGACACCCTCACCACGCTGACCCGGGTACCAGCCGGGAGACGGCTGCTCGTCCTGGACGGGCCGCCGGGGCGCTGGTTGCCATCCGGCTGGGAGGTCGTCCCGCAGTGCGGAGGCGGCCTGGATGCCCGGCTGGCCACCGCCTTCGCCTCGGCGTCCGAGGGTGACGGCGGGCCGCCCGCGCTGCTGGTCGGCATGGACACCCCGCAGCTGGAGGCGCGCGTCGTCGCCGAAGCGCTCTCACGAGCGGGCCGGATCGGGGTCGACGCCTGGTTCGGACCCGCCGCCGACGGTGGCTTCTGGGCGTTCGGCCTGGCCCGGCCGGAGCCGGAGCTGGCCCGTCGGCTGCTGCTCGGCGTACCGATGTCCAGCCCGACGACCGGCGCGGCACTGCGAGAGCGGCTCGCCACAGCGGGGCTGCGGGTGGCGACGCTGCCGGTCCTCAACGACGTGGACACGGTCGCTGACGCCGCTGAGGTTGCCGGTCTCGCCCCGAACAGCCGCTTCGCCCGGGCTTGGCGCACCGTCACCGACCCCGCCTCAGTGCGGGCCGCAGGGCTCCGGGTCGCGCCGCAGGGCGCGGCCGGGTGACCGCCCAGGAGGCAGTGGCTCCGCGCACGGGCTCACGCCCCTGGTCGGACGACCCCTTCGCTGAGGCGATGCGCACCGGCAGCGGTCCACTGTGGCTGCGTCGCGACGACGGCCGCCGACACCCGCTGGAGGTCGAACGCTGGTGCGCCCCACCCGACCCGGCCGACTGGACCCTGTTGTCCCGCTGCCTGCGACGCGGCCGGCCCACCCTGGACATCGGCTGCGGTCCGGGCCGACTGATCGCCGCACTGCAGTCCTGCGGCCTGCCGACCCTGGGCGTGGACGTCACCCGCGCCGCGGTGCTGCGAGCCCGTGGCATGGGGGGTAGCGCGCTGTGCCGTTCGGTCTTCGACCGGCTCCCAGGAGAGGGCCGCTGGGGCACCGCGCTGCTGGCCGACGGCAACCTCGGCATCGGCGGGGCCCCGACCGCCCTGCTCCGCCGCGCCGCCGAACTCCTCACCCCCGATGGACAGTTGCTGGTCGAGGTCGAACGCGACGACCTGGACGAGCGGATCACCGTCGCCGTCGAGGACGCCGCGGGGCGCAGCGGCCCCGCCTTCCCCTGGGCCCGGCTGGGCGCGCGCGCCACCGTCCACTGCGCGGTCGGCGCCGGGTTCGCCCTGGCCGACGCCTGGACCAGTCAGGGGCGGCACTTCCTCGCGCTGCGGCGCTGACCGGCCTTTCCCCATCCGACTGGAGCGTCTCCGTGTCCGTCACCATCCCCTCCCGTTCGCTCCGTCTCGCATCGGGCCGCAGGGCTCCCGCAGGCGCGACCTGGCCGTGCGTGCTGGCGCTGTCCGCCCTGGTGGCGGCGCTGAGCGGCACCTTCACCAGCGGCGGCACCTTGGGGCACCGGGACCCGCTGTACGGCTGGTACGCGGCGGACGTCGTGCTGTTCGTGGTCGCGGTGGCACTGCTGCGGCGGGTCCCGGCCCGCCGCAGCGCGGCACTGGTCTTGCTCGGCAGCCTGGCCGTCGCCCTGACCGGCCTGCTCGCCCCGCCCCGGACCAGCGACGACGCCTACCGCTACCTCTGGGACGGCCAGGTCCAGACCGCGGGCATCTCCCCCTACACCTACGCCCCCACCGCCCCGGACCTGGCCGCGCTGCGGGCCCGTAACCCGGCACTGTTCCCGGTCACCGGAACCTGTGCCGGCTGGGACCTGCACCACGCCGACGGGATCTGCACCCACATCAACCGTCCCACGGTGCACACCATCTACCCACCGGTTGCCGAGTTCTGGTTCCTCGGCCTGCACCAGGCCGGCCGGATCACCGGCCACCCCGGCATCGGCACCGCCCAGGCGGGCGGCGCGCTGCTGGCGGTGGCGACCACCGTCGCGCTGCTCCTGGTGCTGCGCCGCACCCGGGCACCGGCGCACCGGGCCGCGCTGTGGGGCTGGTGCCCGGCGGTGGCGGCCTGGGCCGTCAACGACGCCCATGTGGACACCCTGGGCGCGCTGCTGATGGTCTGCGGCCTGGGCCTGACCGTGGCCCCTGGCCCCGGTCGCGACCCGGTGAACGGCGAGCGGCGCGGCGCGGCCGGGGCGCTGCTCGGCCTGGCCACCGGCACCAAGCTGATCCCGGCGCTGGCACTGCCGGGCGCGATGGCCGGCTGCCTGGCCAGGGGCCGACGCCTGGCCGCGCGGGACCTGCTGCTCCCGGCCGCCGCCGCGCTGGCCTTCCTGCTCTGCTACACGCCCTACGTCCTCGCCTCCGGCCTCGGCGTGCTCGGCTTCCTGCCCGGCTACCTCCAGCAGCAGGGGTACGATCAGGGCACTGGCTTCGGCCTACTGGCGCTGCTCGGCATTCCGCAGTCGCTGTTGCCGGTCGTGGTCGCCGCGATCCTGCTGGCGGCGGTGCTGTACGTGCTGCGGTGCGGCGATCCGGAGCGGCCCTGGCGCGGCGCGCTGACCGTCACCGGTACCGCCCTGTTCCTGGCCGCGCCCGACTACCCCTGGTACGCGCTGCTGATCGTGGCCCTGGTCGCCCTCGACGGCCGCTGGGAGTGGCTGGCTCTGCCGGTGGCCGGTGAGGCCATGTACCTGTCCAACGGCATGCTCCAGCAACCGGCCTACGCGGCGGCGCTCTACCTGGTGCTGGCCGGGACGGCGGCGCGCGCGCTCAGCCGCGCGGTCCGTCCCGTACGGGCATCAGCTCTACCGCGCTGCCGGCCGCCGTTGGCGGGCATCGCGGACCATGGCCGCGAGCAGGCACAGCGCCGAGGCGGCGAAGAGCGCGGCGGTGATCAGCAGCCAGTGTCCGAGGAAGGCACCCGGAGCCAGACCGGTGGTGAGTTGGAAGCCCGGGACCCGGCGCAGGATCAGCGGGTACCAGACGACCAACAGCAGCAGCGAGACCAGCCCCGGAACCCGCACGTAGTTGACCCGCCCCGCACCCGTCCGGGTACCGCGCCCCGGTAGCAGGAGTTGCAGTGCGCGGTCGGTGAGGGTGTAGAGCGGGAGCAGCACCAGGTCGTGCAGCAGGGCGGCGGCGACGAACCAGACCGCGACGCCGATCGTGTCGCCCTTCAGCAGTCGTACCCCGGCGTACAGGGCCAGCGCGAAAGAGCACAGGACCAGCAGCAGGTGCAGCGGGGACGCGCCGTAGCGGGCCCGGAACCCGCTCGGCGGGCGGCTCACCGGACGGCTCATGTGGCGGCTCCGAAGGTCAGCCGGGTGACCCATTTGGTGTTGTGCACACCGGGGTTGGCGGGGACGATGATCCGCGCCGGGTAGCCGTGGTCCGGTGACAGGTCGGCCCCGTTGACCCGCAGCGCGAGCAGCGAGCGCGGGTCGTGGACCTGGTTGGCCCGCAGCACGGTGGAGCCGAAGGAGCCGCCGCGTTCGACCGATTCGACGAACACCTCCGGCGGCTCTCCGGGGAACCCGGCCATGGTGGCCAGGTCCCGCAGCCGCACCCCGCTCCAGTGCTGGTCGGCGGTGGACCAGCCCTCCACGCAGGCGATCGGCAGGGCCGCCTCGTGCTGCGGCAGCGCCAGCACCTGCTCCCGGGTCAGCGTGCGCTCGTACCCGGGGCCGCGAACGACCAGCCGCCACTGCGGGCCGATGTCGGCGGCGCGGATGCCGACCGACGCGGCGGTCTTGTTGATCTGGAAGCCGTTGGGTCCGCTGCCCGGCTCCTGGCCGTGCGGGGCCAGGAGTGCGGTCCGGCGCAGCGAGCCGCCGATGCTCTGACCGGCGGTCACCGCGAACAGCACCAGCGAGCCCAGGCCCACAGTCCCGAGCGCGCCGCGCCGGGAGATGGTGGCCGGTGCGGGCCGGGGGGAGACCAGGCCGGTGGCGTCCGGCGGCTCGGGCCGGGTCGCGTCGGTGGGAGTGCGCAGTTCGGTGCGCAGCCGCCGGCCGCGCAGGGCCCGGACCATCACCGGGACGCGGAAGACGATGTGCACGACGAAGGCGCCGATGAACACCCACGCGCCGTAGAAGTGCAGGGTGTAGAACGAGCCGGGGAAGATGTAGTGGAGTTGGACGTTCAGCAGCCCGGTGACGAACTCGAACAGCGCGCCGCCGACCAGCAGCAGCAACGACAGCCGCTCCAGGGCATGGGCCACCGACCGCACCGGCGGCCAGGAGAACAGCTTGGGGATGACCGACCACAGCTTGGCCAGCAGTACCGGCACCAGCACCACGCCCAGGGTGACGTGCACGCCCTGGGTGAGCCGGTACAGCCAGGACGGGTCGGTCGGCCAGGAGAACAGGTAGAAGCCGAGCCACCCCTTGTTCGGGGTCTGGTCGTTGACCGTCGCCAGGTCCGGGTTGTAGGCGGCGTAGGACAGCAGGCCGGTCACGAACATCACCGGGATGCCGATCAGCAGGACCAGCCCGAAGACCGAGGTCAGCCACGGCCCCCGCAGCGGACTGCGCCAGAACTCCGGGCGGGTCGGACCGGGCGGCGGCCCGCCGCCGAGCACGGTCCGGAACCCATTCGCCTTGGACGTCGGCTGGTCGGCCTGGTCGCCCTGCCGTGTCGGAGTACTGCCGTGCGCCTCGGGCCCGCCGCCGGGCCCCGCTGAGGGCATCCCGGCGGCGGCCCGGACGGGCGTGGGTGGCGGGAGGTCAGGGCTGCTGTCGTCGGTATCCATGGTTCGATTCCTTGGCGGGTGAGGCGTCGGTGGGCGACCGCGCTGGCACGACCGTAGGCCGCGTGGGGAGAAATCGACCGAAGTGACTCATTACGACACTCTGACGTCCCGTCGGAATGGCTTGATCCCGGCCGGGCCCCCCGGGCTAGCCTGAGTTTCGAGGTCGGCTCTGGCTCCTCGGAACAACCAGGGAGCAGGCCGACGGAACCACCGGAACGGGGATTCATGAGCGCTACACCACGGCAGCCGCCCACCGCCGAGATCGCGGTCATCGGCGGCAGCGGCTTCTACGAACTCCTGTCGGAAGCAGAGCAGTTCGAGGTGGGCACGCCCTTCGGCACCCCTTCGGACCACATCGCGATCGGCACCGTGGCCGACCGCACCGTCGCCTTCCTGCCCCGCCACGGTCGCGCGCACCAGCTGCCGCCACACCGGATCAACTACCGGGCGAACCTGTGGGCGCTGCGCTCACTCGGGGTGCGGCAGGTCCTGGCTCCCTGCGCCGTCGGCTCGCTGCGACGCGATCTGGGGCCGGGCTCCGTGGTCGTGCCGGACCAGTTGGTGGACCGCACCAGTGGCCGGGTCCAGACCTTCTACGACCGGGGCGCCGTCCATGTCTCCTTCGCCGACCCCTACTGCTCTACCGGCCGTACCGCCGTGCTCAAGGCCGCGGCCGACACCGGCACCCAGGTGCACGACGGCGGAACCATGGTCGTCGTCGAGGGCCCGCGCTTCTCCACCCGCGCCGAGTCCCGGTGGTTCGCCGGCGCCGGGTGGGACCTGGTCAACATGACCGGCCACCCCGAGGCACTCCTCGCCCGAGAACTCGAACTCTGCTACACGGCCGTGGCCCTGGTCACCGACTACGACGCCGGGATCGACGCGACCGAGAGCGTCGGCCAGGAGGAGGTCTTCCGGGTCTTCGCCCAGAACACCGAACGCCTCAAGGACCTGGTCCTCACGACCGCCACGACCCTCCCAGCCGAGCGCAGTTGCGCCTGCAGTCAGGCCCTGCACGGCCTGGAACTCCCCTTCGAACTCCCCTGAGCACGGTCATTCCCCGCTCCGCTGAAGGAAATGCGAGCCGGCACGCCGGGGCACCCCGGAGCGCTCAGGTGGTGGCGTGCCGCCGTGGAGGCCGGTCAGTGCCCAGTGGGTAGAGCCACCGCGGTGGTACGCGCACGGTGGTCAGGACCCTAGAAAGGGGGCTCCGCGTTCGGTGGTTCGGCAGCGGCTGCCGGTTCCGCCTCCCGGCTCCGGCCGGCTCCGCCGACGGCCAGGGGATCGGCGAGAGACTCCTTCGCCCTCGCCGAGAGCGCGGTCGCACCGGTGCTGATGTCCTTCTTCAGATCGCGGACCTCGCCCAGACCGAGGGCGTCCCCATGGACGGCGAGTTGCTTGCGCACGAAGGTCTTGGGATTGAGGTCCTCGAACTCGAAGCCGTCGAAGTCCGGGCCGAGTTCCTCGCGGATGTCCTGTTTGGCGCTGTCGGAGAACTCTCGGATCGTCCGGAGCAACCGCATGGCGTCCGCGATCAGTTTGGGGAGCTTGTCGGGGCCGAAGACGACCACGGCAATGATCACCAGAGCCACCAGCTTCAGCGGGCCGATGTCGAAGAACACGGTTCAACTCTCCAACTCAGCGGGAAACTCGGATACGCCTAGCGGGCAGCGAACAGGCAGACAGGGTCAGCCACACAAGGAGGGGTGCGCCAC
>Ga0302314_10000827_pt1 | contig 57520 bp, 58 predicted proteins | sample III_Palsa_N2_3_FD_200533 | JGI IMG/M metagenome (GOLD analysis project Ga0302314, IMG submission 200533) | Peat permafrost microbial communities from Stordalen Mire near Abisko, Sweden - III_Palsa_N2_3 | ecosystem: Environmental > Terrestrial > Soil > Palsa > Peat permafrost | place: Sweden...
CCGCTCACCGTGCCCTCCCCGCCTTGCCAACAACCAATGCCGCAGCCGGCACGCTAAAAACTTACTATAAAATAAAACATGTGTTTCACCTAATCGATTGACACAACAAGTTGGGGGTACGCCATCGGCGCGCCGACCACATCTGCAGTAGGCGCGAGCTGACAGATTCGTCGTAGGAGATCGTTTAGTCTAACGCCCGCTTTCTGCACCTTGTGCGGCTGGCGCAGCTCTATATCAGCTTATCGGTTTTACAAAAAAAGGGGAATTACATGCGTATTTTTTTAGCGGCCGGAATTGCGGCTACAGTCCTCGCCATGACGGGCTGCAACAATGCTAAATCGCCGGACGAGGTAGCGAAGGAAGTCGCGAGCGCCGAACAGAATTCCACGACGGAAGTCTCGAAGAGTGAGGATAAAGCCGCGAAGGATTTGGGCGGTGCGGCGGACAAAGTCGACGACAAGTTGATCGCCTTCAACAATGATGCTGCGCGCGATACCTATAATGTCGCGGTTGCCAAGGCCGACGGCGACCGAAAAGTTGCGTTGGCGAATTGCGACTCCGTATCGGGCGATGCTCAGAAGGCTTGCAAGCACCAAGCCGATGCCGACTACGAAGCCGCAAAGGCCAACGCCAAGGCGGTTGCGGAATCGCAGAAGCAGTAGCGCTTCCGGCGTCCTCCCCTGCCTGCCGGTCCCGGCAGTGCAGAGGGGACCGGCTACTTATCGAGCTCCGACAAAGCCCACAGTCGCACGGACTTTGCCCCGACTGAAGTGATTGGTTAATCCCGGGGATCGTCCGGCAATGCCGCAGGATAGGATTCGGTTTATAGCGGGCAGGCATGAAGAAGCCGCCGACTTTATGGCCAGCGGTTATGCAATTTCATGCAGAGCGTGGATACGGTGGCTCTCAAGGTGATCACATTGGGCTGCGGTATGCGGTAGAACTTGGCCTCATTGGCGATGTACGCTCGACGCTGACGGCCTTGTTGCCCTTGCTGAAAAGGAAGCAAAGCCGCGAATTTTTGCTGGAAGCGCAAAATCGTGTGCGGGAATGGAACGGGCTGCTTGATCAGGTGGCGGCGGTTCAGCGCAGTCCATTGAGGCCAGATGCGCTGCCCCAGGAACTCAAGGTCTGCACGGGTTACCGGCTAACGATCAATTTCAGGCCCAGCCCGATAAAGATGGTGCCCGCGATGCGATCCAGCCACTTTCCCGCGTTGCCATGACTGTTGAGCCACTGGCCAATATGTCCCGCAAAATATCCTAGCGTCCCAAATAGCAACGCGGCCTGGAGCGAAAAGACGGCGCCGAGCTGCACTATCTGCCATGGCGCATCGCCGCGACTCACGACAACGAACTGCGGCAGGAAGGCCAAAAAGAACATGACCACCTTCGGATTGATGGCGTTGGCGATCAAGCCCTTGCGGAATAGCGCCCCCACCGTTTCGGGGTTCTGGGAGGAGCTGTCGACTTTCGCGCCACCACGGCTTCTCAACGCTTGCCAGCCCATGCGAATCAAATAGAGCCCACCCAATATTTTGAGCGCCGTGAACGCGATGGGTGAGGCCGCGATGAGGGCGCTGACACCAACCGCCGCTAGAAATGTATGACTCAAGCAGCCTGCCGCGCAGCCCAAACCGAATGCCATGCCGCGCTGACGTCCGCGCGAGGCGCCAACCGATAAAACCATCAGGTTGTCCGGGCCCGGCGACAGCGTAATGAGTACGGCCAGGCCCAAGAAGCTCAAAAACTGCTGTGCGCCGAGCAGAGTCATGACTGTTTCCCTTTTAATTTCATGGGCACAACAATACCTCAAATCCCCAATTAATCGATTCTTTTCAAAGGGTTCCGACATACTCAGAAATGCCGGCAAAAAAGCCCAAACTTCCGTAAAGGTGATGACTGTCGACGCCGATACCAGTACGCTTGTCAACGGGCGGTGCCGACGTAATCGGACACCGAGGAATTTCATATACGAGGTTGAGAATGACGGATTCGGAAGAGCAACGCGGCCCCGCTGGCCCGCGCACCACGCTCAAGTTAAAGACGGCCCCTAGACCCCGTGCACCGGTTTTACCGACTGCACCGGCGCCGCAGCCCCCTCCCAAGACACGTAGCGCCGCGAAAACCGTCGATTGGGCCGACGAACACAAGCAACGTATGCAGGCCGACATGGACGCGCTGGGGGCCGGTATGGCGCCGACTCACCAGCCCACCATCAAGCATCGATAAGGCAGATTTGCAGACACTCGCGCGATGCTTTAGAAAAACACGGATTCCTGCTCGGCAAGACCTGCCTCGAGCGAATCGATGGAGCCCAGCAGGTCGCCGGTCCGATGACCTGCCATCAAACGCCCCAGATCCCAGGCTTGCCAGGCGGCGAAGGGCTGCCACTCCATGGCATAAAAGTCGCCTGTGTCTTTCGAGAAGTTCGCGACCGGGCTGGATTTAAGGGCAGCGAGCAGGTCTTGCTCGCCTTCCTTCCGGTCGACTCCTTTTCCTGGAGGCCGCGTCGCCCACAACAGGCGCAGCAAGTAGGCGTTGGGCAATGTCGCAAATTGTGCTCGATCAACTTCATCGGGCGCCTTCTTCATGAAAGCGACGGCAGTTCGGGGATCAGCGTTCGCGGTGGGACCGGCGCGCACCGCCAGCAGGCAATAGATGCGCGGATCGCCGGGCTCGCACTTGGAAAGCGGGGTGCCTCCAGCGAGATCCATTTCCATGAGCCACAGCAACGCCTCGAGTCCCGCTTGACGTCCCAGGGCATCCTCGGCCCGAGCCGCATAAATATCGGACTGTGGCGGCGCCGCCTTGTCCGCGACCTCCTTGGATAGTGTCGCGAAAATGGCGGGAAACGCACCCGAGGCAAAACTCGGAACGGCGGTCAGATGGGCCGCGAGCGGATAGCTTGCGGTGCGTTCCCAATGCTTGGACGTTAGCGTCCAGTGAACAGTCACCGATTCTTGACCAAGTTGTACCCGCTTGAACCATAGTTCCACTGGAATGCGGCCGCTGGTCGCCAGCGTGTCCGCGACATCCGGATGAACTTGGACAACGGTTCTCCAAAATCGCCTCAACCCGACCTTCACGGCATCGGGAACCGGGTCTTTGTCATAGCGGACCGCCGCCACCTGCTCATCGTCGAGCGTCCAGCGCGTGCCCAATTTATCGTCGGTGCGCTTGAGTTCTCGTCGAGGCAAGTCAGGCGAGATCATGCCCAGCGAGGTTTCTACCCAAAACGGATCGGTGGTTCCGGGGGCCGCGGGTGAATTAATCCCAGCGCCCTTCAACATCCCGCCCAGCATGACGCGGTTCTTTAGCTCTGCTTGCCGATACCAGACCTCGGCATACAGTGAGTCGTTGACGAAGGCGCCGGTCGGCTGCACGGAGAAGATACGGCGTAGTTTATAGTCGTAAATCCGCAGGCCATATTCGTTGTTGGTGTAGTGATAGTCACTGGCGATGCCCAAGGAGAACGATCCATCCGGCTTGCCCGGCTGGTCGGTATGGTACTGAAGGCGCAATTCCCCTGAGGCTGACGGTCGACTCGAGAGCACTACGTCGCTGCCCGAATCCGGCGCAATGACTGACGCGGCAGAAGACACCGCCGGACTGATGGTTATCGCGAGGAGTGCGATTGCCGTGCCCAATATCCCTTTCATCTCTTAGTCCCTCCATGGTACTTGCCTATGGTAGCCCATTAGGTGCCTCACTTTATCGGCAACTCGTCATACTGAACTCCAGCCCCGCCGATATCGTCCCAGTCGGCTTTGCGGCCCATTCGATGGTCGATGCGTCAGGCTCGCCCGCTCAAACGCTCGGCAGTAATCATCGCCAGAAAGCCGCCGGCACAGTAGTTGAGTAATCGCACCCGCGCCGCGTCCAAATCCTTTGCGCGACATAGTCCATTCGACAGACGGTCGACGCGTTCGGTGCCGGAGAGTGCCAGCATCATGGATCCCGCAAGAAAGTTGTAGGCCCAGTACAATTCCTTCTTCGGGCTGCCCGGCAAGGCGCTTTGCAAAATATCGATGAGTTCGTGCACGTTATCATCGAAGTACCGGTGGATGATCTCCCCGCCCCAGGGGGTGTTGTCGATCTGGGCCACCAGGGCGAAATAGCTCTTCCAGCCGGTATCACCATGCAGCGATAAATCGATCATGGGATTAATGAACGCAGCAACGGCACCTTCCACGGTGACCGCCCTGCCACCAGCAACGTAGGCGCGCAGCGAGTCGCGGCGGGCGAGAACCAGGGGACGCGCGCGACGTTCGAAGACTCCATCGAATAGGCTAGATTTACTCTTGAAATGATAATAAATCAGCGCGACGTCGACGCCGGCGGCGTCGGCGACCTGGCGGGTGGTTACGCCGTAGAATCCACGCTCGGCGAATAACGTTTCCGCGGCATCCAGAAGTCTGCCACGGGCCTTGACGCCGTCGTCGGAATGTTTCGGGCGGCCGCGACGCGGCTTCTTAGGACTTTTCGCGGGTATCTTGTGCTCGACTTTGGTCACTTCACGCTCTGCGTTCCAATGGATAGACATCCCAATCGTATCCGGCACGGCCCCACCGGCAACATCCCCGCGGCTATTGTGCCACCCCGATGTCTTTGTCGGTCAAGCCCATCGCGGTTCTGTGACGAATTTAACGCCCGTTGAATAATGTCGAGACCGACTGAGTTACACCGTCGGTCACAGGAACGTCATCGGCGGCTAATATTCCCGCCCGGACGGCCTCGCCGTTTGGCGCACACCAATCTCTAGCGCAACTAGCCTGAAAACAGTCTTTTTCAAAACAACCGCTCAATACTCGATGAGCGCGGGGTCAAGAGGCAGAGCCCATTACGGCAGAGACCCCTCCGCAGAATTCTTGACAAGCTCCCCTCTCTGGCATAATTTCAACGTGCGCTGAAATTAAAAGCGAAGGGTCGGTTTACACCGGCTCCCGTACAAAGACGATCGAAGATTGGGGGTTGAAATGGCTTTATCTCACTGCATACGTCGGGTGCTTGCAGGCACCACGACAGTCTTATTTGCCTCGCTGGCGACGGCTCAAAGTACGCAGCCGGCGTCCGTCGGTATCGCATCCGGCTCGGAGCTGGAAGAGGTCATTGTCACCGCGACCCGCCGCTCCGAATCCATCCAAAACGTGCCGAGTCAGGTCACCGCCCTGACCTCGGGCATGTTGGATGAGATTCACGCCCGGGATCTGAACGACTTTGCCGGGTTCGTACCCGGATTGAGCTTCTCGTCCACCGGCCCCAGCACGAACCTGCTCGTGGTGCGCGGCATTACCACCGGCTCGCAGCTGAGCAGCGCTACCGGTGTCTACCTCGACGACATTCCCTTGGGCGCGAGCACCTCGAACGGCGTCGGCTATCAGAGCTTGAACGTCAATACCTTCGACCTGAACAGGGTGGAAGTACTCAACGGCCCGCAAGGCACCTTGTACGGCGCCACCTCCCTCGGCGGCACGGTGCGATACATCGCCAATGCACCGGAGCTCAAGTCCTTCGACGTCGAGGTGGGCGCGCAAGTGTCCTCGACGGAACATGGCGGCATCGATCATGCCTACACGGCCATGCTCAATCTGCCCATCGCCGATATCGCGGCCGTGCGCATCGACGGGTATCAGGTCTACGACTCAGGGTATGCCAAGGACCCCATCAACGGCCGCGACAATCAAGGCTGGGCGCGTTCCGAAGGCGGCCGCGTCGCCGTGCTGCTGCAGCCCACCGATGATCTCGAGATCACGTTGCGTGCTTCCACCCAGCATATTCCCAGCGAAAGCGCGAATGTCTCGTTTCACGACCCCGTGACCCGCCAGCCGATCTACGGTACCTACGATCAGGACTATCCGACGTTTCAGCCGTCCAATTACAGCCTCACGCTGTACTCGGCCACATTGAGCTACGACATGCCTTGGGCGAAGTTGAGCTCCATCACTGGTTTGCAAACCAACAACGGCACCAGCAATACTGACAACAGTCTGATCTACGATGCCGCCCTCGCCGCTTTCGGTGCGGGCGGCGATCCGTGGAGCCTTTACGTCAACACCACCACCAAGAAATTCACTCAGGAATTCCGCCTGGCATCGCATGAGAGCGAGCACTTCCAGTGGCTGGCCGGTGCCTTCTTGAGCAACGAGAAAACCTTCGAGACCGTGGATTTGTTCGACTACTCGACTCCGGCGGGAACTTTCTTCGGATTGTCGCCGTTCACGAGCTTCTTGCCGAGCACGTACCGTGAGTACGCCGCGTATGCGGACGGCACGATTTTTTTCACCAAGCAGTTCGAGCTGGGGTTGGGTCTACGCTACAGCCGGCAGAAGCAGGCTTACGACGAAACGGTGAGCGGCCTACTCGCCACGGGTTCAGCCGCGGTGCTGACGCCGCCGGTGGCGACCTCGGACCAAAGCGTCATGACCTACTTGTTCAATCCTAAATTCCACATCACTGACGATGTCATGGTCTATGGCCGCGCCGCCAGCGGCTTCCGGCCCGGCGGCCCCAACTTCGTCCTGTCCCCCGGTCTCGGCAATCCGACCTTTGCCCCCGACCGGCTATGGAGCTACGAACTCGGCGAGAAAGCGAGCTTCCTCGACAAGCGCGCGACTCTCGACTTCGATGTCTACGACATCTTGTGGAAGGACATTCAGGTCACGGTGAGCAACGGCGGCGTGAATCAGCTCGAAAATGCCGGCACGGCACGGGTAACCGGCGCTGAACTCGCCTTCAACTACCGCGTACTGTCGGCCCTGACATTGGGCGGCTCGGCGGCTTATACCAATGCACGCCTTACCTCGACCGCGCCGGTGATCGGCGTCGCATCGGTGGGCGACCGTCTACCCTTGTCACCGCGCTTCAACTTCGCTGTCATGGGTACCTACAACGTCGATCTCGTGCAGGGCTACACCGGCTCTATCAACGTCACGGATCGTTGGATCGGCGAACGCAATGCGGGATTCGGCACGGCCATCAGCCCACAGTACCAGCTGGACTCCTACAACATCACCGACCTCAATTTCTCGGTGCGCGCGCCCTATCATCTGGAATACGGCCTCTTCGTGCGAAACGTCTTCGACAAGGCCGGCGAGGTCTCCGCCTCTGTACTGGCGGACGAGTACAATCCTGCTTCGCCCGTGCCCGTGGTCCTGACGCAGCCCCGCACGGTAGGTCTGTCGGTCAACTACAAGTACAAGTAAACGCATGGAGTTCTGCACGGTCGAGACGGTGCACGGTCAGGTTCGAGGCCTGACCGTCGCGGGTGTCCGGCAGTTCAAGGGCGTGCCCTATGGCGCTTCCACGACCGGTCCGAACCGCTTTCAGCGGCCGATGCGGCCGGCCGCTTGGACCGGTGCACGCGAGTGTTTCGGCTATGGCCAGGCATCACCCCAGGTGCCCTACCCCGTGTCTCACGAGTACGCACGGCTCATCCAGTTCGATTTGAACGTCGCTTTTGGCGGCATGGGCGAAGACTGCCTGCATCTGAATATCTGGACGCCCGGGACGGGCCGAGCGGAGAAACGCGCGGTGCTGTTCAGCATTCATGGCGGCGGCTTCGCCACCTGCTCGGGCAGTCATCCCATGTACGACGGCGCCAAGCTCGCGCAGTGGGGGGATGTGGTGGTGGTCACGGTGACTCACCGGCTGTCCAGCTTTGGATATGTCGATTTGGCGAGCATCGACCCTTCCGGTCGCTGGGCCGACGCGGGCGCGGCGGGCATGCTCGATCTCGTGGCTGCCTTGGAATGGGTGCGCGACAATATCGACGGCTTCGGCGGGGATCCCAACTGCGTGACCCTCGTCGGACAATCGGGCGGCGGCTGGAAGGTGAGCACGCTGCTCGGCATGCCGGCGGCCCGCGGCCTTTTTCATCGGGCCGTGATACAAAGCGGCTCGCTCGTGGCCCATGCGCCCCCTGATGTTACCGGGGCGGTGGCACAAAGCTTCGTCAAGCAACTCGGCCTCACACCGGCGACGATCGACCGCGTCGAGCACCTCTCCTGGGCACAAGTGCTTGGGGCCCAAACCGCTATCGGCGCGCATGCCTTCGCACCGTCGCTTGATGGCAAGAATATTCCGGCGCACCCCTCGGCCGACGCAGCGGCCTCCCACTCCGACCACGTGCCCTTGATGATTTCCACTACCCTGGACGATGCCGGGATATTTTTCGATCGCTTTGACATGTCGGAACAGGATCTCACCGCTATGTTGTCCGCGAGTTTCGGCGCCAAGGCGTCGACTCTGCACAAAGCCTACCGCGAACTCTTCCCTGCGAAGTCGCCGTACCTGCTGCATGCGCAAATCATGACCGACGTCGGATTTGGGCGGTTCGCTAACGCCCAGACCGAGAATCGGGTCTCCCGGCAAGGCGCCCCGATTTATAAATATCTTTGGGAATGGATCTGCCCCGCCTACGACGGCAAGTTTGGGGCCCTGCACGCCATGGACGTGTCGGCCTCCCTATACAATGAGCGGGACGGCATATTGGGCAGCGGGTCCGCCGACGCGAAGCTGATGTGCGAGACCCTGTCGGCGGCGTTGCTGGCTTTCGCCAAGACGGGTGACCCTAACCACTCGAAGATTCCTCACTGGCCGCGTTTCGAAGCCTCGCAGCGAGCGACTCTCGTATTCGACCGGAACACGCGTGTCGAGCACGATCCGCACGGCGCGCTGCGCAAGCTATGGGCGGACACACCCATGCCCGCGAGCGTGTTGGGCTGACCCATGTCACGCGTTAGAACCACCATTGAATTTCCCAGTGCCGACGGCACGCTTCGGCTGCATGCCGAAATTTGGGGGCCGGAGAAAGCGCCGCTCACTCTTCTGTGTCTCCATGGCCTCACGCGCAATGGCGCGGACTTCGGCCCATTGGCCGAACGCCTGTCAAAGCGCCATCGCGTTATTACTGCCGATCAACGCGGCCGCGGGTTATCGCAATGGGACTCGAATCCGGAGAACTATCAACCCGCCACGTACGCGAAGGATATGTTCCGTCTCCTTGACCAACTAGGCATCCCGCAGGCCGTGCTCATCGGAACCTCCATGGGCGGCATCATTTCCATGATTATGGCAGCCACTCAGCCTGCGCGAGTGCAGGCCATGGTGTTGAATGATATTGGTCCCGAAGTACCCAACTCCGGTCTTAAGCGTCTGCGAGATTCGCTGGGTACGCCGGCACGCATAGAGACCTGGCCGGATGCCGCGGCTCAAGCCCAGCGTGTGAACGGACTCGCTTTTCCCGACTACGACGCCGGCCATTGGCTGGCCTTCGCCCGTCGCACCTATACCGAAAATGCGTCGGGACAACCGGTGGCGGCCTATGACCCGAATATCCTCAAGGGATTGAATGAGGCAGACCTGACCGCTGTCCCGCCGAATCTTTGGGCGCTATGGGACACACTCGGATCCCTCCCAACGCTTGCGATCCGGGGCGAGCTATCGGACATCTTGAGCGCTGACATCATCGCCAGTATGGCTGCGCGGCACCCTAACCTCATCACCGTAAATATTCCGAATCGCGGCCATGCGCCTATGCTGGATGAACCGGCTGCGATATCGGCCATGGATACTTTCTTGGACCGCCTGCAGTCATGACCACAGAACTTCGCGATAAACTGGTTTTAGTCACGGGTGCCGACCGCGGCATTGGTAAGGGCATTGCCCTCGCCTTCGCCAAGGAAGGATCCTGTGTAGCCGCACATGGACTGGCCAGCCCTGAGGAGGCTCAGCAGTTGCTCGCCGAACTGCGTCAGGCAGGCAGTCCGGATGCCCGTTTCTTCGGCGGTGACCTACGCGACGTGAAGCGCATTGATGCGCTAATGGCGGAGGTGTTCGCTTGGGGCCATGTGGACATCTTGGTCAACAATGCGGGCATTCAGCACACGGCTCCCATTATCGATATCGCTGTCGAGATGTGGAATGACATTCTGGCGGTCAACTTGTCGGCCGCATTTCACACCATGCGCCATGCGTTGCCGCGCATGGCGGAGGCCCACTACGGACGTGTCATTAACATCGCTTCCGTCCATGGCCTCGTCGCCTCGGTCAGCAAATCGCCCTATGTATCCGCCAAGTTCGGGCTAGTCGGCCTGTCGAAAGTCGCGGCGCTGGAATATGCCGCCGTCGGCAGTGCGTCGACCGGCGGCGTCACCGTGAATTGCATCTGCCCAGGCTGGGTGGATACCGCCCTCGTGGCGCCTCAGATCGCCGAACGGCGCGAGCAGCTCGGCGTATCCAGCGAGCAAGCTATTAACGCCATGCTCACCGAAAAGCAACCCTCTAGGCGGCTCTCCTCTCCAGCCGAAATTGCACGCGTGGCGGTGTGGCTGTGCGCACCGGAAGCACACAACATCACGGGTACGGCCATTCCCATCGATGGCGGATGGACGGCCCAATAGGGACGGCTCCTGGATGAATTCAATGCGGCTCGTAGCGGCTAACTTCGATGCCGGAACCGACGGGCAATAGCACGCTGCTAATACCGGGTTTCGCGCGAACCGCTTCAGCGTAACGCTGCATTAATTCCCCGCCCGGATACAGCATGTTGTCGGCGACAATAATCGCTCCGGGATTGAGCTTCGGATAGAAGGCATCCAGGCAAGGAATGTACATATCTTTCCACAGATCGAGCAGCACGAAGTCGATGCCGGCCTTCAATTCTCCGATCATCTTCACGGCGTCGCCCACCCGATAATCGATGTACTCGGCCAAGCCCGCCTCGACCGCCCTCTCGCGCGCGTAGGTGGCTTTGTAATCCTGCAATTCCATGGTGGTCACGCGGCCGCCTGATTTCCTCGCCGCTTCCGCGAGCCAGATGCCTGAATATCCGTAGGACGTGCCCACTTCGAGGATATGAGGGGCGCGCAAGCTGCTCGCGAGGATGTTGATCAGTTGCCCGGTGTCAGGTCCCACGGCGAGCAGCACCTGGTCGATCCAACTGGTCCCCCCGCCCTGCGGGGGTCTCTCATGGCGATGCTCAGCTTCGTCCTGTATCCGCTTGTGATAAAACTCGAGCACCGTGGCGACTTTGTCATCCATATCCTATTCCTGACCCGTTCATTACTATATCGTACGATACATTTTAAGAAGTGCAATAACAAGTCTCATCGCTTGTTGGGGGGAGTCATGTCGCAACAATGTCGATATTCAGGTCAATTCATGCGGGCGTTGCTCGGCTGGCTTTATCTGTGTGCATACCTTCCGTGGCAAACCGCAATGGCGGACGCGCCGTCCCTGCCCGCGATGCTACCTGCCGTACCGCCGGTAATGGATTGCGCCAAACTCGCCGCCATCGACTTCAGCGGAGCCGTCGGCGCGAAGGCCACCATCTCCTCTGCGCGTCCGCAATCCGATGGCAAACCCGCGCGCTATTGCCAGGTGCTCGGCGTCATTGCTCCGCACGTCAAATTCGAAGTGCGCCTGCCCTTGTCAGGATGGACGCAGCGCTTCGTCGAAACGGGATGCGGCGGCTTATGCGGGAATTTGAACATTCGCTTGGGAAATGCCGACACCTGCCTGCCAGCCACGAAGGGAGAATTTGCACTCGCTTCCACCGACATGGGCCATGAAGGGGGCATGGATGCCAAATGGGGTGAAGACTATGCCGCGCGCCTCGACTTTGCCTACCGCAGCGAGCATGTCACGGCACTCATCGCCAAAGCGATTATCGAAAAGTATTACGGTCGGAAGCCGAAGTATTCCTACTTTGCGGGGTGCTCCGATGGCGGTCGCGAAGCCTTGATGGAGGCGCAGCGTTACCCTCAGGACTTCAACGGTATCACCGCCGGCGCACCGGCCATGAACTTCACGACGCAGAATACTTTTTATCATGGCTGGAATGCGAGGACGAATACGGACTCCACGGGTCATGCCATCGCGGCGCTCACGACGCCGCGGGCAAGCAACTGGTGATTAGCGGACCCTTGCCTGGATCGGAACTCAACTGGGTGGGTGTGTATGTTCCCGCCCCGGGTCAGGACCGCTTTATGAGCAGCATGATCTCGGAAGGCACGGTGAAATACCTCAACTCCGATCCCAATCCCCCCGCCGGTTTTCAAATGTCGGATTTCAACTTCGATGCCGCCAATTTTAAGGCCACCACCCAATTGCACAGCTGGTACGACGCCACCGATCCTGACCTGGCCCCGTTCGCGGCGGCGGGCGGGAAGCTCATCCTGTAGCATGGCCTAGCAGATCCGCACATCTCTCCGCTCAACACGGTGGCTTATTATCAAGCCATGCAAAAGGTATTGGGTGAGTCCACGCCTTGAAAAACACCACGGACACCATCCCTCGGTGAAATGTCGTACCGCAGCCGGTCTACTCCTGAACTAACGGTCTATTCAAGTACGCGTCGATGATGGGATTCAACCAATCCGAGCGGCCGGTAAACGTCGCGTGATCGGTGCCCGGCAACACGCACAATTCAGAATTGGGCAGCGCTCGAAATATTTTCAAGGTGTGCTCCAACGTGATGGCGTCCCGATCGCCCGAGATCACCAGTACTGGCTGGGATATTCTGGCGAGCATAGTCATGCTCAGCTCAGTTTCCGTGGGAGAGGTCGCCCACAATAGCGACAGCTTTTCATCGATGGTCTTGGGCTTATCATTTTGCGTCGCGCGCAATTGGTCGAGGTCGTCGGCGTTTAGGCCCTCGGGCGCAATGTTGACGCCGCTGATGACCAGACGGCGCACCAACTCGGGGTGACGAATCGCCAGCATCAAGGCCAGAATTCCGCCATCGCTAAACCCCACCACATCGACATGTTGAAGATGCAGCTTATTGAGCAGCAACGCAGTGTCTTCCATCATGTGGGTATACGTGAGCGGACCCGACACATCCGGCGTCCGCCCCTGGCCCACTTGATCGGGCGCCACAATGCGATGGCGTTCGGCAAAAATATCGAGCTGTCGCGCGAACGAGTGCTCGCCGGAATCGCCGCCTCCATGCAGCAATACTATCGTGGGGCCGTTGCCCTTCATGGCGTAGTACATGCTATGGCCGTGAATAAAGGCGCGGTGCCATTCGCCGGGCTGAATGGTGGCGCCAGTCGCAGTCATTGCCATAGACAACCCCGATGCCAGCATCAAAAAAGCCAGCCGTTTACCCATGAAAACGCGTCTCCCCGGCGGCTAGGATAGGCGCTCTGCAATCACGTCGCCAACCCGTAGCGCATTGGCAATCAGGGTCAACGTGGGATTCACCGCACCCACCGAGGGAAAGAAACTCGCATCCGTGACATATAGATTATCGATGCCATGCGCCTTGCAGTGAATATCGAGTACCGACCTGGCCGGATCCGCTCCGAACACCAGGGTGCCGGCCTGATGTGCCGTGCCACCGATGGGGATATTTTGCCCTAGAAAGAGAGAGCGATCGAATAATTGCGGATGGATGTCGAGCTTCCCGCACAAGTCCTGGAGCTTTTGCCGCAGCCGCCTGTGGGCTTCTAGATTATTTTCCTTGACATCCAACCTCACCCTGTCGCCGTCGTAGAAAATACGGTTGTGCGGCATGGGCAGATCTTCCGACGTCAGCCAAAAGTCGAGAGAGTGCTGGGCTACCCATTCAAAGGGCTTGTCCGGAAACCATTGAAGGAATCCCGGCAGCCCCTCGCCTTTGATTTGCGTGGCATCCGATTTGCCCACCATTTGAATATGCCCGAGTGGATACTGCCAATCGTCGGACCCGAAATAGAAGTCATTCAATCCCAGGGTCTTCTGAAACCGGGTGGGATTGGGTGTACGGGAAATTGCCAAAAGCACGGAGTTGTTATGCCGCATGTAATTGCGGCCCACCAGGCCGGAACTGTTGGCAAGTCCGTTGGGATGGTGCCCATTCGCCGACCGCAGCATGAGCAGTGCCGACGAGAGCGCGCCGCAGGCCACCACCACAATATCGGCAGTGAACGTTTCCCGCTCGCCGCCGCGTACCACCTCGACACCGCTGATCCTCGCACCGCCCGAGTCGGTCAACAACTTCTCGGCATAGGCATTGGTCATCAGCGTCAAATTGTCATGATCCTGCAAGGCAGGATCCACACAGATCACCTGCGCATCCGCCTTGCCGTTGGTCAGACAGGGGTACCCATCGAAGGCATTGCAGCGAATACAGGGTGAGTGCGGCGACACGCGGCCGTCCTTTTCGTCGAGCAGCACGCCCACCGGCAAATGGAAGGGGTGATGCCCCTCGCGCTTCAGTCCATCGAATAATTGCTGAATGCGCGGTTCGTGGGATACCGGAGGATAGGCATAGGGCTTACTCGAGGGCGGCTCCGTCGGATCTTCGCCGCGCAGTCCGTGGACATGGTAGAGCTCTTCCGCGGCCTGATAGTAAGGCTCGAACACAGCGTACTTGACCGGCCATGCCGGCGATATTCCGTCGGGATGCTGGGTCTCCTCGAAGTCCCGTTCGCGTAAGCGTAATAGCACCGCGCCGTAAACCTTGCTGTTGCCGCCGACGAAGTAGTGCAGACCGGGATGGAAGCTTCTACCGTCGGCGCCGTACCAAGTCTCCATGGCTTGATACCGAGCGTCGTTGAACACCGCTTGGCTATCCCAGTTTTCGCGTTCGCGCGGCAGGTAATCGCCGCGCTCCAACAACAGCACTCGCTTGCCGGTCTTGGCCAGTCGCCAAGCCATCGTTCCGCCCCCGGGACCAGAGCCGACGATGATCACATCGTAGTGATTATCGCTCACTCGGCGGCCGTTGAACTGTCAGCCACCGGTGGCGAATCCGGGGTACAACGTCATGCCGCCATCGACAAACAAGGTCGCGCCCGTGATGTAGTCGGCAGCGTCGGAAACCAACCAGGCGACGGCACGCGCAATGTCGTCCGGCTCGCCGATGCGCTTGTAAGGCACCAAGGTCATCAGGTCTGAATAGGCCGCGGGTGTGCTCCACGCTTCGGTGTTAATGGGTGTACGTATCGCTCCCGGAGCCACGCTGTTGACGCGGATGCGATGCGGAGCCAGTTCCTGAGCGATGCTGCGCATGAGCATCATGATGCCGCCCTTGGAGGCTGCGTAATTGGCATGCCCCGCCCAGGGAATTTCCTGGTGTACCGAACTCATGCAGAGAATTTTGCCGGCGGCGACGGACACCTTTTCATCGACACCACGACGTTTGAATTCGCGCGTGGCTTCGCGGGTACACAAAAACTGCCCGGTGAGATTGACCCCGATCACCGTGTTCCATTGTTCGAGGGTCATTTGATCGTAGGCGGAATCGCGCTGCAGACCGGCGTTACTCACGACCACGTGGAGGGTGCCGAAGTGCGCGGTGGCCTGTTTGAACATGGCCACCACCTCATCTTCCTTGCTGACATCGGCCTTGATGGCCATGGCGCGGCGGCCGATTTTCTCGATCTCGTGAGCGACCTCCTCCGCCTGTTCCGGATTGGTCACGTAGTTCACCACGACGTCGGCGCCGGATTGGGCCAGGCCTAAAGCCACGGCCCTGCCAATTCCTGAATTGGCACCGGTCACCAGAGCGGGCTGCCCCGCCAACACCACGGGATAGGGAATCGAGGGGACGGGACGGGCATTGGGCGGCGCGGGTGCCGCGGGATCCTTAGAGTTCTCGTTCAAGCCATCCTCCATAGAATTGGGTGCAGGTGCTTCCGGGTTCAATCGAGTGTCTCACAGACTGACTTCATTCATCCAGGACCTGCTAATCTCGGTAACGACCGCGTGTTAAACGTCCAAGGCGAGGGGAAGCACACTTGCTCATTATTTGCATCGAGATTGTTGCGCGTTGCATGTTGGTTGCGCTGTTTCTACCCTTCAGCGCGCTCGACAAGGTTCTCAACTTCAAGCAAGCCGTCGGGCAAGCCTCCGAGGCTGCAGCCAGTCTCTCATTAGCGGCGGCCCTCGTCATGGCGGGGCTGTGTATCGAGGTTGTCATGTCCGCAGCCATACTGACCGGAGTTGCCGACCGACTCGCGGCGTTGATACTGGCGGGGTATTGCGCCGTGACTGCCCTGCTCTGGAAGAAATTCTGGAAAAAACCTGACTTCAAGCTTCAGGGGGCGAGCCTCGGTCGGGACACCTTTTGGGATTTCCTGAAGAATTTGGCGCTGGCAGGAGGCTTTCTCATGCTGGCATTCGGCAGCACTGCGGCCGGCGTTCAAGCGTTTCTGAATGCACCCCTCGCCTCCTCGCACCCGTATGCGATTCCGCGGGAGACGAGTCTGCCGCCGTCATGACGCCGACGGTGCAGCGAATCACAGCGTTCGGTCTCGCCAGCCGCGACGCCAGGCGGCTCAGTGAGTTCTATCGAGGCGCCTTCGACTGCCGGTTGCTGAACACCGACCGTCTCGAGGGCGCCCCGTTCGAAGCACTCATGTTCGTTCAAGGCGGTGCGCATCGCATAACGCTGGGTCTGGGCCGTCAGATTATTGAGATCCTACAATTCGATAAGCCGGGTCGCCCCTACCCTGAGCCGCTGTCGCCCATGGCCAATAGCTTCCAGCACTTGGCCATGGTGGTGACGGATATCGATGCTGCTTGGCGTAGGCTCTCGACATTCTCCGATTGGACCGCGATGACCGCCGGGGGCCCGCAATGCCTGCCTCCCAGTACCGGGAACGTCAAGGCATTCAAATTTCGAGACCCGGAGGGACATCCCCTCGAGTTTCTCGAGTTTCCTGCCGGCGGCCGGCCCGCCTACTGGGACGCGTCGTCCAGCGGCCTATTCCTCGGAATCGACCATTCTGCGCTGAGCGTGAGCGACGTCCAGGTCAGCCTGGGCTTCTATCAAGCCCTCGGTCTCCGAGTTGCAGCGCGCACCTTAAATCACGGACCGGAGCAGGAGCGCCTTGACGGCATCGTTGACCCTCAGGTCGATGTCATTGCCCTAGAACCCCCTGGCGCCACACCGCACGTCGAGCTGCTCCACTACCGGACGATGACACCACGCCATCCCGTGACTCTTCACAGCAACGATCTCGCAGCAACGCGGTTGGTCATGGAGACGGTCGGCGACGTCGACAGCCACTCTCGTGGCTCGCTGCTCCGGGATCCCGATGGCCATTTGGTACAGCTAGGCTCTAGCAATTCTTAATCGTCGGCGCCGACGGCTGCCGGCGGTCCATGGAGTCCATGACTTGCTTTACCAAAGGCATTGACCGCGACCATCACTCCGGCCAACAGCAGCACCATCCCCACCGTCTCCGTCAGCACCGGCCAGCGGCGATGCACCAAGAGCCCCAGCACCGTGCCGAAGAACGGCTCCATGACAATGAGCTGCCCTGAGAGAACCGCCGGTAGCCGTTTGGAGGCGATAGTCCACGCCACGGCTCCTCCCACCGAGGAGAACACACCCAGACCGCCGCCCCAAAGATAAACGGCGGACGCCGCGCTCCAGCCAAATCCCATCGTGGGTAGTTGGAACACGTTGAGCCATAAGCCAATGGGTAGGAACGCGACCATGGCCATTCCGGCGCCCACGAGAATGAGGGCAGACCACACCCCCGCATGAACGTCGGGCCGCTTGTTCAGGGCGGCTTGATTCAGCAAACCGAAGCTCGTCCACAGAACGACCGCGGTAATGGCCAGCATAATGCCAAGCCACAGCCCGCGCGGCTGCGCATCGGCAACACCCGACGAAAAATTGGTCTGCACCAAAACCAATCCGGCGAAGCCCAGGGTGAGCGGCAGAATAAGCGATCTCCACGGCAGCACGGGCTGTAAAAAATTAGCTGTCCCGGCCATGACGATGGGCACCAAAGCAAGAAACGCCGGAGCGATGACGGGGCCTGCATAAATGGCCGCCCCCTCCAAGGTCAAATAATAGGTGGCGTAACCCAATAGGCCAAGATTGAAGGCCACCCAATAGTCCAACCGCTTGAACGAGGCCAACACACGAGATTTCGTCGCGAGATACAAAATCGCGAGCACCGCAGAGGCGACAGCCTGAACGATTGCCACGTCGAAAATCGAATAGCCGTGGAGCATGAAGGGCACGATGAAATTCAGGCCCCAGGAGAATGTCGCGATGACGGCGGCGGCGACGCCAATGGCAGTGGATGCAGTGATGCGCAGGACAATCATCCCCGGAAGTCGCGTTTGCCGCGCTCGTCGTGCAATGATAGAGGAAGCGGGTAATCTACGGCCGGTAATCTTCGCAGCCGTCGGCTTGAGGTCTAGGAAATTGAACGAGTCCCTTGGAGAACTTTGCCGAGCCATCGCCCATCGACTGACCACGGTCGGTCCCGTCCCTAAGGATGTACAACCCTACTTCGGCCACATGCGTCGGTCGGTCGAGGCAGCCGTGGCGCACCAGGTCGCTGATAGAGCCACCGCACGCGACTATTCGCAGCTGTTGGGTAGCGCCTTGAACTTGGAACCGCGAGATCCCATCTCGCAAGCCCTGGCGAGACTGTCAGACCCGCTGCCCTGGTACTACCACTACGAAATCCGCCCCGGTGAGGCCGACCTCTCCACCCACATCGCTTTCGCGGAATTGGTGGGGCCCGATGGCGACATGGGCGCTCCGGACTGCCGTGTGGGCTTCACCCTCATGGCACCCGATACTTTTTATCCCCTGCACGCACATCCGGCCATCGAGCTCTACTTCGTGATCGCGGGTACCGCGGAATGGCGAGCCGGCGACACGACTCGACCGGTACCGCCCGGAGAGCTGGTTCTACACCGCTCCGGCGAACCGCATTCCATGCGCACCTTCGCTGAACCCTTGTTGGCTCTGTGGAGTTGGAGCGGCGACCTCGACACCCCGGCCTACTATATCTAGAACCGCGCGATGAGCGCCACGCCCGCCACCATCAACAAACACCCCGCCGCACGCCACAGCGTCGCGGGATGATGATCGAAACCCAGCAATCCGTAGTTGTCACACAGTACCGCGAACAGTAATTGGCCCGTCACGACCAACCCAACCAGGGCGGCGGCTCCCAAACGGGGCGCCAGAAGAATGTTGCCGGTGAGATAGATGGTGCCCAGTACACCGCCCCCCAACCATGCCCACCAAGGTGCATTTCTTGCCACCGCCAAGGTGGGCAACGGCTTGTGGACAATGACCAACAGCAATAGAGTCGCCACGATACCAATAACCATATTCACCGCCGCCGGAATGTAGGGATTGGCCAATGCCTTGCCCAGCACCGTATTGCTACCCACCTGTGCGGTCAGCAGCGCTCCGCATCCCAAGGCCAATGCAGCGAGGAATAGATACATGCATGTTCTCCGTGACGGCGACGCCCGATGGTACCATCCCTCATGCACATCGCCATTTTGACCTTCGACGGCTTCAACGAACTCGATTCGCTCATCGCTTTAGGTATCTTGAATCGCGTCAAGCAACCGAATTGGCGAGTATCACTGGCCAGTCCTACGCGGCAGGTGAGATCCATGAATGGCGTTCACATCGAAGCGCAGGCTACCCTGGCGGAAGCCCGCAGCGCCGACGCGGTGATTGTCGGCAGCGGTCTTCTAACCCGCGACATCGTCAAGGATCCCACCGTGATGGCGGAGCTGCGCTTCGATTCCACCAAACAGCTGCTGGGCGCACAGTGCTCAGGGACGTTGGTGCTGGCCAAACTGGGGCTGCTGGGGAACATTCCGGCTTGCACCGATTTGATCACCAAGCCATGGGTCGAGGAGGCGGGAGTCACGGTGCTGAATCAGCCGTTATTCATCAAGGGCAATATTGCGACGGCCGGAGGCTGTCTTGCATCGCAGTATCTTGCGGCGTGGATTATTGCGCGCTTGGTCGGCATCGACGCCGCAGCCAGCGCCATGCACTACGTCGCGCCCGTGGGGGAAAAAGAGGAGTACGTACAGCGGGCCATGCGCCATATTGAGTCGCATGTCCAGGCATCGGCGGGCCCATAACCCGGGCGAACGGTCAGGCTGTTAGCGAGGCGCCATCCACGGCTGCGATATCGGAAAACAATCTCGGCGAACGATCAACGACTTCATTTTCGCTGAGCAAACGCAGCATCATCCTGCGTTCGCCGGGGGTGGCGATCCACTTCGTGTCGTCGTATACGCAACGGAATTCGATGGCTTCGTCGGACGCCAGTTGTTGTTTCAATTCCGTCTTTGGGAAAGACACGGCGCTGTAACGGCCACAAGCGCTGCACGTGATAGGAACGAAGATTCGATTCATCGTTCGAATTTCCTCTGCCGTGGTTAGAAAGTTACTTTACCGTACTCAGGCAACGACGTCACCTGCCTGCGCTATGATACGCCGATGCCCACGCGTTTACGCTTACGCGAACAATGACTTAGGTTCGTTTTGTAAAGTCTTCTCTCAGGCCTCACGGTAACTATGCATATGATCCGACCATCCATTATTTACGGTACGGCGTGGAAGAAATCGAACACCCAAGAACTGGTGGAAATCGCCTTGAAACAGGGTTTCCGTGCCATCGATACGGCGTGCCAGCCCAAGCATTACGATGAGGCTGGAGTCGGCGCAGGGATTGCCGCGTCGCTCGACGGAAACTTAAGCCGCGCGGATCTTTACGTACAGACCAAATTCACCTCGTTGACGGGCCAAGATCCCAATCTCGTGCCGTATGATCCGCGAGCGCCGCTCGCGGATCAGGTAAATCGATCTCTGGCCGCGTCTCTGCGTAATTTACGCACCTCTTACGTCGACTGTCTGCTCCTGCATGCGCCGCTTGAGGATGCCCAGCAAACCTTGGTGGTGTGGCGTGCCATGGAGTCACTCGTCGCGAGCGGTGCCGTCCGTCAACTCGGCATTAGCAATTGCTACCATCTCGAGCAGTTAGACCTGATTTATAAGGCGGCTAATATCAAGCCCGCTGTCTTGCAAAATCGGTTCTACGCGGCCACCGGCTATGACCGTGAGCTGCGCGCCTATTGCATTCAACAGCAAATCAGCTATCAGAGCTTTTGGACGCTCACTGCCAACCCTCAAATTCTTGCCCACTCGACGGTGGCGGCTCTGGCAGCGAAATACCAGCGCACGCCGGAACAGGTGCTGTTCCGCTACGTCACGCAAATCGGCATCGTCCCTCTTACGGGTACTCGTTCGCCGGCGCACATGCAGGAGGACCTGACGATTTTCGACTTCGAGCTCGATGCCGCCGAAAGCGCGATGATGGATGCTTTTTTGGTGACCGCGTGAGACTCTCCGAACGCAGTGGGATTTACGTGGATTCTTACAGGTAGGTTGTTTACAAGGAGTAGCCGTGAACACAGTATCGCCCCTCGCCGAATCACCGCCTCCACTGTTTTCACCCGAGTTTCAGCGCGACCCCTACCCGACCTATATCCAGCACCGGCAGGGACCTGCCTTGCAGCCCCTGCCCGGCCGTCCCGGCTTCTTTTTGGTGTTCGGCTACGCCGACTGCGTCACCTTATTTCGCGCCAAGCACTTGAGCTCGCGGCGACCGGCGACCGCGCTCATCGGCACCTCGGGAGACGAGCTGGCGGAATTCGAGCCCCTGGTCACTCATATGCATCGTTGGCTGCTGATGATGGATGCGCCAGGTCATCCCGCCTTGCGAAAACTGCTCAATCCCATCTTTTCACCGGCTCGCGTTGAACTATTGCGCAGCCGAGTCGATACGCTGGTGACACGCCTTCTCGACAAAATGGAAGATGCACCCGCGCCCGATATCATCCGCGACCTTGCCTACCCGCTGCCGGTGCAAGTCATCAGCGACATGCTGGGGCTTCCCGAAGAGCTGCACGAGCGATGCACGGTGTTGACCAACGACATTGCGAATTGGTTCGCCCATGTTCTGCGCACTCCGGAAAGATCTCGGGCGGCGGCCAAAGCCGTGAAGGAACTCGAAGGGTATTTCGCCGACTTGATTCGCGAGCGGCGGGAAAAGCCCTCGGATGATCTCATCAGCGTATTGATGGCTATTGCCGATGGTGGCGAACATCTGTCTGACGAAGAGCTGTACGCACAATGCGTCATGATGTTATTCGCCGGACACGAAACCACGCGCCATTTGATTGGAAACGGCATGCAGAGTCTCCTCTCTCATCCCGAGGAGCTGCAGGAAGTCAGGTCGGACCCCTTACTGGTCCCCAACGCCATTGAGGAATTCCTGCGCTTCGAAAGTCCTATTCAACTGATGTCTCGCGGTGTTACTGCCGACATCGAGTTCGATGGAGTTACTATTCCCGCCGGTTCTTCGCTGATATTTATGGTGGGCTCGGCACAACGCGACCCGCGCCAATATCCTCACGCGGAGCGCTTGGACTTGCACCGCCAGCACATTCGCCATTTTGGGTTCGGGGGCGATGCGCACACCTGCCTCGGCGCGACACTGGGACGGCTGGAAAGTCAGGCCGCGGTGCGCGCCCTGCTCGCCCGATTCCCAAAATTGTCGCCGGTCGCTGAACGCCCGGACTGGGGTTCGAATTTTGCGATTCGAGGATTGAACTCCTTGGCTGTACATTTACACGGTTGAGTTGGAGCGTCGCCTTGGCTGAAGCAACATCGAAGGTAACGCCACTGGCCGCGGTCATCGTGCCGGTCACTCCCTTTCGTCAGAATTGTTCCGTCATCTGGTGTACGCAAACCCTGCGGGGCGCCGTGGTGGATCCCGGAGGCGAACCTGAGCGTATTCTGGCCGCCGCCCACAAGCATGGTGTCACCCTCGAGAAGATTCTCATTACCCACGGGCATCTGGATCATGCTGGGGCGACCCATGATTTGGCGCAGCGACTCGGCGTGCCCATCGAAGGGCCTCATAAAGACGATCTTTTCCTCATCGAAGACTTGAGCGTCGACGGTCAGCGTTACGGCATGCCTCATTGCAGACCCTTCACCCCCAATAGATGGCTCGACGACGGCGACCAGGTCACCGTGGGCGCACAAACCCTGAACGTGATTCACACCCCGGGGCACACCCCCGGACATGTGGTGCTGTATCACGCGGGCGCTCGCCTCGCCCTGGTTGGCGATGTCCTGTTTCTAGGGTCCATCGGCAGAACCGATTTTCCTCGCGGTAATCACGGCGATCTTATCAACGCCATCACCGGCAAGCTGTGGCCCTTGGGCGATGAAGTGACCTTCATTCCCGGTCATGGGCCTACCTCTACATTCGGGCATGAGCGACGCACCAACCCCCATGTGAGCGACGCCGCGTTGGCCTAGCGACGCCGCCCCCTGGCGGGCTTCCACTATTCATAGCTTCAGCGACACCTCGACGTCGCTCGCGAAGGGCACCGACACATACGGCCCTTCCGCTACGCGCATGCGCGCCAAATACTGAGGATTCCAATCGGCATTGTCCGCGATCACCCACGCGTCCGGACTCAAACGCGGCCCGATCAGCGCCAGAATCCGTGAATACAGCGCTTTCGCCCCATCCAGCAGGACCAGGTCCACCCGCTCGGGAAGATCCTTCGCCAGCGTCTCGAGCGCTATTCATCGGGTTCTCCTCGAGTAACGACTAGAATTTGAATAGCGGTTAGAATACGAGCAATTAGTCGCATTCACTAGTCGCATTCGGGAGAGCCGTTTTGAAGAAGCCGCTAAAACCTGCAATTTCAGCCAGAAAACCACCACGACAAGCCCGTTCGACCCAGCTCGTCGCGGACATCATGGAAGCCGCTACTCGCGTTTTGATGCGCGAGGGAGCGAGGCGCTTTACCACCGCTCGGGTGGCGGATGAAGCGGGAATTAGCATCGGCTCGCTGTATCAGTACTTTCCCAACAAGGAATCCATTTTGTTCAAGCTGCAAACCGATGAATGGACCCAGACCAGCAATTTCCTCAACGATATATTGTCTGATGCGAATACCCCGCCGTTCGACCGGCTGCGGCAGGCTCTGCGGCTATTCTTTAAATCGGAATGCGAGGAAGCGCAGCTGCGAGTGGCGTTGGCCGACGCCGCGCCTCTCTATCGACACGCACCCGAGTCTCTGAAACATCGATCCGCCGGACAGACGCAGGGGGTTGCGTTCTTGGCCGAGGCGCTGCCCCGCGCCGATCGAGCGCAGCGAGAATTCTGCGCCGATCTCCTCATCACCACCATGTCAGCGGTGGGCAAAGCCGTCTCGGAACAAGGTCGCTCGCTCCACAATGTCGACGCCTTCGCAATCGCGCTCGGCGATATGTTTTGCGGCTACCTCGCCTCATGCGCCGGCACGACGGCCAAACCCAAACGCCCATCTAGCCACTGACTGGCCACCCATGAGCCGCCAATCAACAGCCCACCTCCGATGACGGCCATGACTGCCCACACATAGGGATTGGGATTGGGTGCTCCCAACGCAAGTCCACACACCGTGAAAAAGAGGAAGGTATAGTTATTGAGCAGCAACGGAACTATCTCGCCGAAGGCCACAATGGCGTACACGGCGGCGAGAATATAAATCAGGCGCCCCCATTCGACACCAACCACCTTGGCCAGCAGCCCAATGGCCGATGGCGCCAGCAGAATGAACACAATACCCACCACCGCACCCAGCAAAATATGCGGCGCCCGGCGCGCATTGAAATGTTCGATGAAGAATAGTATCCAGGCCACATACGCCGGCCACGCCGGCAGTTTGTAACGGGCCGTCACCAATTCGGTAATGACTATGAAAGCCAGAATAAACAGGCCCAGAATTAAGCGATGGCTATTGAATTTTTTCATGTCATCCCCCGTTTTCGCTACAGCCCGGCCGAAGCTTACGGAAAACCGCGTGCCGCGCCGCACCTCGGCCGCCAAAGTCTTGTCCGCGGACGCCACCCATCGAAGTGCTGGTTCGACCAAAGGGCACTTTGCGGCTAAGCTGCATTCATGAACGCAAACAAACAAGTCGCAGCCGGCGTCAGCGCACCCGAATGGGAAGTCCGACTCAATCTCGCCGCCGCTTATAGGTTGGTCGCCCTGTATCGGTGGGACGATCTGGTGTTCACGCATATATCCGCCCGGGTGCCGGGACCCGAACACCACTTTCTGATTAATCCTTATGGGTTGATGTTCGAAGAAATAACCGCCTCGTCGCTCATCAAGGTCGATCTCGAGGGCAACAAGGTCTCGGATTCGCCCTACGAGATAAATCCCGCGGGCTTCACCATTCATAGCTGCATTCATGCGGCCCGAGAAGAGGTGGGCTGCGTGGTGCACATACACTCGCTGAACGGCATCGCCGTCTCGGCGCAGCGGGAGGGCCTATTACCACTATCGCAGCAGTCGTTATTCGCTCTCGCATCGTTGGGCTACCACGACTACGAAGGCGTGGCTCTCAATCCCGAGGAGCAGCCTCGCTTGGTCAAGGACCTGGGTGAGAAGAGTTTTCTCATGCTGAGGAATCACGGCCTTCTGACTGTGGGGCCCACCATAGCCGATGCGTTTTTGTCCATGTACCTGTTCGAAGCGGCTTGCACCATTCAAATACGCGCACAGAGCGGCGGTAAGGAATTGCTACCCATTCCCGCTTCCATCTTGGCGGGCATTCGCGCAGCGTCGGCCAAAGTGACTCGCGGTTTGGGCGGCGCTCTGGTATGGCCGGGCCTGCTGAGAAAACTCGATCGCGCCAATCCTGGCTACCAGGAATAAGCGATTAAAGAACCATGGGCAATTTCGGGGATTACCAGAACGAGATTTATCTAGGTGGCTTGAGCGGCCGGCAGCCGCCATATCCCATTAGCTTTGACGAACTGGAGGCCAAGGCGCATGCCGCGCTGTCGCCCGGTCTCGTGTCCTATGTCGCCGGTGGTTGCGGCAACGAGCGCACGCAACAAGCCAACGTCGCCGCCTTCGATCACTGGGGACTCATCCCGCGCATGTTCGTGGGTGCCACACAGCGGGATTTGTCCATCGAGCTCTTTGGCTTGAAATTGCCGACCCCCATATTCATGAGTCCCATCGGCGTGATCGGACTGTGCGCGGCCGATGGCCACGGGGATATCGCCACGGCTCTAGCCGCCGCAAAAATGGGCGTTCCCATGGTGGCGTCGACCTTATCCGCGGATCCTCTCGAGGCTGTCGCCAAGGACTTCGGCAACACGCCCGGCTTTTTCCAGCTATACACGCCAACGGATCGAGCCTTGGCGGAAAGTTTGATACGCCGCGCGGAGCAGGCCGGCTTCAAGGCCATTGTCGTGACCCTCGATACGTGGCTGACCGGATGGCGGCCCCGCGACTTACGCACCGGGAATTTCCCGCAGCTGCGCGGCCTGTGCTTGGCCAATTATTTCTCGGACCCTTACTTCCGCTCCCTTCTGGCAAAGCCGCCCGAAGATGATCTTCCCGCGGCCACCATGCAATGGGCCAAGCTGTTCGGTAATCCCCTGACATGGTCGGATCTTCCTTGGCTGCGCTCGCTCACCAAATTGCCGCTACTGGTGAAAGGTATCTGTCACCCTGACGATGCGCGGCGCGCCATTGACGGCGGAGTCGACGGCATTTATTGCTCCAATCACGGAGGCCGTCAGGCCAACGGCGGCATGGCGGCCATCGACATGCTGCCCGCGGTCGTCAAGGCCGCCGGGAACACCCCCGTACTGTTCGATTCGGGTGTACGCACCGGCGTCGACATCATCAAGGCGATGGCACTCGGCGCGCGGGCCGTGGGCGTTGGGCGACCTTACGCTTATGGACTCGCTTTGGGCGGGGTCGACGGTATCGTGCATGTGCTGCGCTGCCTCTTGGCAGAGGCCGATTTATACATGGCCGTAGACGGCTATCCACGCCTATCCGACCTTAAGGCAGAGCGGTTGCTGCGCCTACGTTAGCCGCAAAACGGTGTATGCTCGCCTATGAGAGAAGGAGGAATCTTCATGACCGCAAAAAGTGAACGCGCAGTGCTCGCCGGGGGCTGTTTCTGGGGCGTACAGGACTTGATTCGCCGTTATCCCGGCGTCATATCCACCCGGGTGGGGTACTCCGGCGGCGACGTGCCCAATGCCACCTACCGTAACCACGGTACGCACGCCGAAGCCATTGAAATCATTTTTGATCCCAAGGTCTTGAGCTACCGTCAACTGCTCGAGTTCTTTTTCCAGCTTCATGACCCTACGACGCCGAACCGTCAGGGCAACGACCGCGGCCCGAGCTATCGGTCGGCCATTTATTACACCACCGAAGAGCAAGAAGAGATTGCCGCGGACACCATTGCCGACGTGGACGCCTCAGGTCTATGGCCCGGTAAGCTGGTGACCGAAGTGGCGCCCGTCGGTGCTTTCTGGGAAGCCGAGCCCGAGCACCAGGATTACCTGGAACGCATCCCGGACGGCTACACCTGTCATTTCATCCGGCCCAACTGGAAGCTGCCCGTGCGGGCTAAGGTCCGGCAGGCTTAAGCCGCGCTTGGAGCCTTCGCGGCGGCGGACGTCAGTTCGCCGCCGCGCGCGCACGTTGACGTTGACCTCAGGCATCGGCCGGCTCAGTTCGAAGCGCACCTTATGCGCGAGTCCGTAACCACGGTGCTGCTCCACCGATTGCTCCACCAACGGCGCGAGGGCCTGCGTTGCCAAATCCAAGGACAACTTGCCCGACTCGATTTTCTCGGCATCGAGAATGTCGTTGATAATGAGGGTGAGTCTGCCCGCATTTTGGTAAGCCACACTGACGAGCCGGGCGACCTTGTCGGATATGGGTCCGGTGGCACCGCCGCTGATGAGGCCCAATGAGCCGGGTTCGGACGGTCAAGTTGTCGATCAGGCCCAGTGCCATCTCGACGATTTCCCGGATGTCGGGTTCGTCGTCGACATACAGAGCCGTTTTGAGCTGCGTGCGGTCCATCGCGGTACCCCTGTGCGCTCGGTGCTACGGGGTAGCTACGTGCGGGGAAGCTGCCGTGACGCGATTGCGACCGTTTTCTTTGCTTTTATATAACTGGCGATCGGCGTCGGCCAACAGAGTCTCGATGCTGGCGGGTTCGCGCTTGGGGAGTGCCTGCAACCCGCTCACCCCAATGCTTACCGTGATCGGCCGCACCGACTCGCTGAGGTGCAGGGGATACTCCTCCACCAGCTTGCGCAATCTCTCCGCAACGACGGCTGCACCGGCTAGGTCGGTTTGCGGTAGCACCACGACAAACTCCTCTCCGCCCAGACGCGCGCACCAATCGTAGTCGCGCGGCAATCCTTTCTGCAGGCGCTTGACGAATTTCTGCAGAACCATATCGCCCGCCGCATGACCGAACTCGTCGTTGACCTTCTTGAAGAAATCGATATCCAGGAGCAGCAGTGACAATTCCGTACCGAAGCGCCGAGCGCGCTTGAGTTCGCCGCGCACGTAGCGCATGAAATACCGACGGTTGTGCGCACCGGTCAAGGCGTCGGTCATGGCCATGCGGCGCCGCTCGTCCAAAGCACTCTTCAGTGAGTGCTCGAGGGATAGCACGCGCGAGGCGGTGCTGAGTCGCGCGACCAATTGCGCATCGGAAACCCGTTTGCTCAAATAGTCGTCAGCACCGGCCTTCAGGCCCAGGAGCACGTCCTCTTCCGCATCATGGGCGGTTAGAAGCATCAGATACACGTAGCCCGGCCAGGTTTGCTGACGAATACGACGGCACAGTTCCAGACCGTCCATGCCGGGCATGCTGCGATCGAGAATGACTATGGACATGAAATCCGCTTGCAGTGCCGCGAGAGCACTCGCGCCATCGGAGGCCGTAACCACTTCGTAGCCCGCATCCACCATGGGAATTTGAAGGCGCTCCAGCATGATCTCATCGTCGTCAACCAAGAGTACCTTCGGAGGCGCCATCATGGGCAAGTCCAACACCATGGAGGTGCCCCCGATGTCATCCATGGTCGCCAGCGAATCGCCGGTCACGGGTTCCGACACCGGCAGAGGCGTCAACTTGGCGGCCATGGCGGCTTTGCCACGCTCGGCTTCCGCCAGCTTGGCCTTGATTTCTTTCAGCTCGCGGCGTAACGCGGAGGTATTGAATGCGGCATTGATGCGCGCGTGCAATTCCACGTCCGGCAGCTTCTTGGTGAGATAGTCATCCACACCCGCAGCGTAGCCTCGCTCATAATCGAAACTCGCATCGCGCATGGTGAGCATGAGGATGTACGCATCGTCCATGCCGCGCGCGCGCACGCGGCGGGTCAACTCGATACCGTCCATGCCGGGCATTTGCAAATCGGTCAAAAGGACCGGGAAGCGCTTCTCGACCATGAGAGCCAGCGCCTCCTTGGCATCGGATGAGCGCACGACATTGAAACCGCGAGATTCCAGCTGATCGCCGATCAGGGTCAATTCGATGTCATCGTCGTCCACGACCAAAATGCTGAGCGGAGTGTCTCGCGTCAGCGCTTTCATACGAGTCGTTATGACGCCGGTGTTAATGGCGTCGGCTTCGGATAGAGACGAACTCATTGAATTGGAGGGGGGCTGCGAGGCCGCCGTTGTCGACATTCCGCCCTCTCCTTATAGAGGCATTAACCATGACTTTCTATCGGCGTCGGTAGCTCGAACTTGAGGTTTCGCCTTATGAGCAAAGGCTGAGGCGACAATGTAGGGTGGCGTCGTTGCGCCGATCCCCGAGGCAGCAGGCAGGCTAACCGGCCGGGGTATCCCCGGCCGGCGCAGATTAGCTCTTTAACGGCAGAACGGGTCGCCGACAACACACTCGTGCCACGTATGTTCGTGGTAGTAGCGATGATGAGGACCGTCGTAGTATCCCTCACGCGGCTCAGCCACAACGCAAGCCGATGCGAGGGCCATAAGACTGGCGAGAAGGCTGCCTTGGACGAGGATTCGTATATTTTTCATGTTTTCTCCAGCGTTTTAAAACGCCGACAGGCTAACCTAACCTGATTCCCCGCTCCGTCCGCGACCGGCACCGCTTGCCGTCCGCAGTGCGCAACTCTTTGTGTCAGCGAAGCTCGTACATGTGACCCGGGATGCCGCGCGAAGGCAGCGCGGCATCCCCCGGCCGCTCTGTTAGCGAGCCCAATGCCCCGGCGCCATGCGCCAGCCGCCGCGCGCGGCGACCCACTGATGCGGTACCCAACGGTAGCCCGGCCGTCCCTGATTCCAGTGTCCCGCCACCCAAACATGCTGACCGCCCACCCAGTTCCAGTAACCGCCCATCCAGACATAGCCTGGGTACGGTGCCGCTCCTACGACCTCCACCTGCGGCACCGGCGGCGCGACAGTCACCACAGCCCCGCCGCCGTAGTACCCCGGCGCGGGAGTCACTATACAGCCGCCCAACAGCGCACCGGCCAATAGAACGGCCCCCATCCCTGCCTTCATACCGCGAAATGAATTCACGTTGCCTCCGAGTTTATTGATCCACAGGCATAACAACGTGGCTGCCGCATTGTGGATGACAGAAATACCCCTGAATCGCGCCCTATAAGGTCGGCGCCGGCCGGGCTTCCCCGACCACTGCGCGGGCGGTGGCCATGGTCTGTGCGGCCGCCGTGGCGCCGGCTAGGCCCAATACCGGACTGTAGGCTGAGACTGTGATGCGGGTAAGTTGAGCTGGCCCCTCGCCTTTCAGCGCAACATGGTCCTCGGTCGCAATGGCGACTCCGCACTGCTGAATTTGGAATTGAAACTCATCCAACGCCGTCTTCAACGCGAGATTGGGCCTAGCCACCCCGCCAGGATTGAGTTCGCTCAAGCCACCCACGATGCCGCGACGATTACAGGAGTCTCCGACCAGAACGCTGCCGTCGCTTTGAACACGCCAGGTAGGCGACTCGGGCATTCCTTCAGCCGCTTTGAACCCACCGTACTTTTTCACCAGTGCTTCATCGAAACTCGCTTCCGGCAGGGGGTTGGCCGACAAGTAGGCCATGGAGTGCACGATAGCCATGGCGCGCTCCTTGCCCGGGACCGGCGTGAACATGACCTCGTACGACTCTCCCTGCCGGTCCACCCCATCGCTAGGGGCAGCAGACGCCGTCCACGCGGAAATCGTGTTGACGTAGCGCGCCTCGGAACGACTCAAGACGTCCGCCGACTCGAAGTAATTCAGCAATTTCTTGGCTTTGAGGGCCGCACGCACCTCGTCGGGGGACATGCCCAATTTGATGCCGGCCACGTCAATTCGCTCGGCCGACGTCGCGGCGGTGGGCTGCGCCTGCACGGGAGGAGGCGCTGATGCGATTGCGTGGGCCGCACCCGCCGGCAACACATAACCGGCGGTCACCAGAATCCCCTGTTGCTCGGCACTGTCGCAGCTATAGGTCGAGACCGCCGTCGCCTTGATGCCGGTCATGCCATCCTTTCTCGGGGCAGGCTCTCCCGGGACCGCATTGGGCTGGCGTTTGCCTGTTTTCGCATCAACTAGGCAGTAGTAGCGGCGTGTCGGCGAGGAGCCGATATCGAAATAACCGCGAATGACCTCGTGATCGAAATCCTGATTGAACGCTTGCTTAATGGAGGAGAAAAAATTCTCTTGAGGTACCGCGGTCGGTGCCTCCGTGGCGCCCGCCGGGGCATCCGCCAGCGCACTGCCAGCGTAGAATATGGTCAGCGCCGCCGCTGACACGGCCCATCCGTTGCCCGCCACCCATCGTGAAGTGCTCAAGGAACCCTCCCCCGAAAACATCGATTTTTATTGGGACTAAGATTCTAGCCCGACGGGGCGGATTGCGCACCCTCGCAAATTTTTCGCGAGGACCAATCAAAAGGAGTCGTGGAAACCATAACGAACGGCGATTTGCGTCTCGGGGTTTTAACCGACTCGTGGCCCTGCCTTGCGGCAGCTACTCGGGGCGGCCGCTGTCCAGATATAGTCTTCCGGCTGCTTCGTCTTCATTGCTTCCGAGTAATGTGGCGTCGCAGCATCGCGCTCCCATGAGCGGATCAACGGTGGCAGCGGCAATCTCGATATACTCGGTAAAACTACAGCGGATTTGAAAGCGCATGCACAGATCGCTCATCGCGTCGGTAGCCGATACGACCTCGCATCGCGATCGTGACTCTATCAACCATGCGGTCGCCAGCGTGGTGTTGAACTTCTTGAACGCCGAATCGGCGGTTATCTACCGCTTGACGGACGAAGGTGAGGGCCCGCTGCTGACGCCTTGCGTATCGCTGACGGCGGCGAATCGGGGCCGGCCGGAGCCCACCCTGACCGAGCTACCGACGGCGCAGGCACTGCAGCTGTTTCCCGTCTGGAAGGAGTGCGTGGACCAGCAGCAGCCTCGTCAGTTGCTCGACGCCAGCGGCAACATCAGCGGGGCGTGGCCCATCGAGTCGGAACGCGATGTCGTCGGCATTCTCGTGGTCGAGGGCATGCGAGAGTTGGTGCCTCGAGATGCGGAGCTCATTGGCGCCATTTTGCGCATTTTGAAAAACCACCTCGCCGCGTTGGATTACGGCGAACGCGACACCCTCACCGGCATGTTGAACCGTAAGACCTTCGAAGCCAGCTTCGAGAAATTGAGGCAGCGACTTCTGGTGAGCAGTACCGCACAGACCGCGGTGGAGCCGAGCTGGCTGGCCCTCGCGGACATCGATAAATTCAAATCCATCAACGATAGCCACGGTCACCTGTTCGGCGACGAAGTGTTGTTGCTGGTGGCCCAGCAGATGGCGAAATGCTTCCGCGGCGCCGATCAGTTGTTTCGCTTCGGCGGCGAAGAGTTCGTGATTGTGCTCGATCACGCCAGCGAAGCCGGTGCTCGCATTGCCTTCGATCGCTTCCGAGCCGCGGTGGGGACGTTTGAATTTCCCCAAATCGGACACGTGACATTGAGTTTGGGGTACTCGCAAATTACCCCACAGGACGGTCCTACGACCTGTGTCGAACGCGCCGATGCCGCGCTCTATTACGCGAAGAATCACGGACGCAACAATGTGCGTAATTTCGAAGAACTAGTCGCCTCCGGAGAATTGTCCGCGCGCGCCGAAAGCGCGGACACCGAAATTTTCTGATCCCGCATCGCAGGCGACGGCATGCTCCGCCATGAGAAACGCCGCAGCGTTCCAGGACTGCCCCGGCATGCCACGAGGGGCCAGAGTTTTGCCATGCAGCCATTCGGTGAAACTCCAATTGTCCACGGCGCAGACTCGCGCCAGCTTGACTAGTTCGGACCGCGCCTGAGAGCGCCGGCCGGCAGCCGCAAGCGCCATGACCCAGAACCCGCCCACCATGGGCCAGATGCCCCCATTGTGATATTGCCAAACTAGATTTTGTCGGTGACGCGCCATGTAGGGCCGCCACAGTGCGCTGTTTTTCTTGATGGGCCGGGTAACCACACGGACGGGATAGGGGTTTCCGACCTGCGCCTTGGTGAGGGCATCCAATGTTCTCTTGGTCGCTTTTGCATCGGCCAGACCCAGCAGCACGGCCAATACATTGCCGAACACATCACCCTCTTCGCCGAAAAAGGAGAAGTTCACGAAGCTCAAATATAAATTGTAATCGCGGCCATGCCGCAAAACGTAGTCATTGAGCAGCCGGGCGCGCTTATATTCGGCGATGCGCGCCGAGAACGGATGGAACAGTCCGTTGAAGTTATCGTAGGTTTCGGCGCCATGCCCGATGCCGAACAACTGCTTCACGAAGTACCAGAGGGCGTTCGTGTACAACACGAATCCAGAGCGCGGCATGATGTCGGCCCAATCGCTGGCCTCGTTCTGCTGTAACAGATAGAAACGCTGGTGCTCCTGCGCCAGCAGCCATTGAACAGCCAGCTTGATGCGCTTGGCATACCGACGCCGCAACGCCCCGCACCCGGGATGCCCGTCGAGAAAGGCCACCGCAATCAGCCACCATAGCGTTGAATCAATGCAGCCCAGATACCAGAAATCGGATTCGCGGCTGTCCATGTCGACGAATTTGGCAATTTGTCCATTGGGCGCTTGATGCCGGGCCAGGGTGTGCAGACTCGCGGCGGCCTTGGCCGCCAGCGACTCGTCGCCGGACAATGCCATGCCGATGGCACAGATGGACGCATCCCGGCCGAATATGGCCGTATAGCCGCGCTTGGCGGCACGCGGCCCTGCCGTGGCGGCAAGAATCCCGCCTGGGGTGAGATTTTGGTGCAGCAACTCCACTGCCCGCTCGTGACAGGCCTCGAGCAGCGCTGTGTCGTCCAACGGTCGTCTAGTCAATGGCGTTGGGTTTCCGTGCGTACACCGTATCGAGCCAATCGCTGACCAATTGCGGCTGCGTGATGGGTAGCATATGGCCGCCCTCGCACAAGGTCAGACGCAGGCTGGGCAATAAAGCCCGGAGAGATTCACCGTTCACCGCGGGGTCGAGGATGGCATCATCGCGGCCGAACAGAATGTCGACCGGCAGCCGCAGGCTCGAATAGCGGGGCAGCATCGCGGCCACCTGTTCGTTGATATCGGAAATATCTGCCGACGCGGAGGCAAATACCGCAGGCCGGCGCACCAGCAGCCCGCCGCCCTTGACGGCAAAGTCATCCGGTACCGGCTCCGGCGCGAATACCATGGCACGCCCCTGCTCGCCGAAGAGCATGGCCAAGGGTGTCGCGATGGTGTTGGAAATGGCAAAGCGCATCCAGTCTGAGCGGATGAACAGGCTGCTAAACGCTGCGGGAATTTTCGACTGCACATTGGTCAAGGGTGCAATCAGCGCCAGCGCGCCGACGCTGTCGGGGTGATCGAGCGCCAGCCTCAAGCCGATGGCTCCCCCCAAAGAGTGTCCCATCACCAGCGGCCGTTCGAGTCCCAGGCGCGCGATGACAGCGGCCACCACTGCCGCATGCGACGCCAGAGAGGACTCTGCTCCCGGGGCGCGCCTGGAGTGCCCGCTGCCGGGCCGGTCGATGAGAATCACTCGATAGCGATCCACCAGCTTGTCCAGCAACGAGTAGCTGAAATTGCGCAATTGGCCGCCGAGTCCATGCACCATGACGATGGGCGGCCCCCGGCCGCGATCCAGGCAGTGAATGCGCGCGCCCTCGATGTCCATGAAGTGACCCAGCGGCGGCACCCGCGCCACGGTGCGCCGGTCGGCGGCAAGCGAGAATAGGGCAAGCACGCTCACGATGGCCAGCGCGGCGACAACGAGTCCCAGCGCGATGGTCATGGCATCATTCATTAGGTGAGAGACCACACATTCCGTCAATATTAAGGTATTCCATTACCAGATATTCCGAGTATTTACGGCTGTTATATGACTGCTCCCCGATGCGGGACAACTGGATCTCGTGCAGTCTATGCCATTCGTACGCAGGAGCTGAACTAGGATGGTCCATCCCGTACTGCTGGCACTCGACGGCCCAATGCTCCAGTCCAGCGCCCCCGCACTCGGCAGGAACGACAGCGAGGGTAAGCACGAACTCAGCCTTCAAGAAGTCAACGAACTCCTCGAGCGCAAGGTCCGCGAGCGCACTCGTGATCTGGAGGCCGCACTCGGTTTGTTGCAGGAAAGCGAGCGCAGTTTCGGACTACTGGTGCGCAGCATCACCGACTACGCGATGTACATGCTGGATCCAAACGGCAATGTCGTGAGCTGGAATGCCGGTGCGGAACGCATCAAGGGCTACGACGCCAACGAAATCATCGGCGCGCATTTCGCCTGTTTTTACACCGACGAGGATCGGAAAGCGAACCTGCCGCTGGCCGCATTGCAGGCAGCCCTGCGCGATCGGCGCCTGGAAACCGAAGGGTGGCGAGTACGCAAGGACGGCAGCGGTTTTTGGGCCCATGTCCTCATCGAGGCCATTTTCGACAGCGGCGAGCTGGTGGGCTTCGTCAATATCACTCGCGACATTACCGACAAGAGAGCGGCGAAGGCGCGTCTGCGCCAGGCTCAGAAAATGGAAGCCGTCGGACACTTCACCGGCGGCGTGGCCCACGATTTCAATAATTTGCTAATGGCCATTTCCGGCAGCCTTGAGCTGCTGCGCAAGCGTCTGCCCGACGATGAACGTATGCTCGCGCTGCTCGACAACGCCATGCAAGGCGCCACACGCGGCGCGGCCTTGACGCAGCGCATGCTGGCGTTCTCGCGGCGCCAAGAATTGAAATGCGAGACGGTCGACCTGGCCGCGGTGCTCGACGGCATGCGCGAGCAGCTGACACGCATCGCCGGGGCCGACGTGAAACTCGAGATTCGTCTGCCGCTATACGTCCCGCTGGTACGCACCGATGCCAGCCAACTCGCCACCGCGCTCATCAATTTGGTGCAAAACGCCCGCGACGCCATGTCAAACGGCGGTCGGATCACGCTGTCCGTCAATGCCATGCACATCGATGCAGGCCACCCCACGGCGCTCTCCCCCGGTCACTTTGTCTGCCTGTCCATTTGCGATACGGGGCATGGCATGGACGAAGCCACGCTGGCCCGCCTGGGCGAACCCTTTTTCACACTGAAGGGTGTAGGCAAGGGTACCGGGCTGGGCTTATTCATGGTGGATGGTCTCGCCACGCAATCCGGCGGAAAGCTGGTTGCGCGCAGCCGCGTGGGCGAAGGCACGACCATCGACATGTGGTTGCCGGTGGCAGGCGAATTGGCCGTGGCGCCGGGCGCTTCGACCAGTGACGCTCGCGTGCCTGCGCCCTCGCCTAGCAAGCTGGTGGTGCTGGCGGTCGACGACGATAAACTGGTGTTGATGAATATCGTGGCCATGCTCGAAGATCTCGGGCACACGGTGATCGACGCGGAGTCAGGCCGCCTGGCGCTGACAATTATCGACGACAACCTCAACATCGATCTCGTGGTGTCGGATCAGGGGATGCCCGGCATGACAGGGTCTCAGCTGGCGCATGAAATCAAGCTGCGCCGGCCGCTGTTACCGGTGATTATTGCCACCGGCTATACCGAGCTGCCCGGCGACGTCGACCCGTCGCTGTATCGCCTGGTCAAGCCGTTTACGCAGCACGATCTGGCCGAGGCACTCACGGCGTCGCTCACAACATCGGCCTGAAGTGGGTCATCGCCACCATGAAGCTCTCGCGGTGCCGCTCAGCGGGGTAATTCGCCGCGCCGTGCTTATCCTTGGCGCAGAAAGCGATGTCGCCGCTCTTGGTCTGGATGCGAATGTGGCCATTACCGTCCATGCTCTTGAAGGACAGCCGCGACCCCCCTCCCCACTTGGACTCCATGGGCTTGGGTCCAAAACAATTGTCGATATCGCCGCTGATGGTTTGCACGTCGATGGTGGCGTCCGGAAGTTTGGCGAAGTCGAAGTGCAGGGTGCCGCTCACCGACTCGCCCTCGATTTGCGCGTTCTCTCCCATTCCAAGGCGGACGCTCATATCTCCGGACACACTTTTGAAATGGCCGTGGCCGAGGACCGGCAGTTCGACCTTCGCCTCGCCGCTCACCGTCGTGACGCTGGCTTCCGCGAGGGGACCGGCGCCGCTGCCAGCGAAAAGTTGAATGTCGCCACTGATGGTTTTCACTTCGATGATTTTGGCCGCCGGCGCCCGCAGCTTGACGTCGCCGCTGACCCCATTGAAATGCAAATCGCCGCCCACCTCGCCGCTCACATCCCCGCTCACGGTCTGAATCCGAACTTCTCCCTGCAGACCGTGCACGTGCAAATCGGAGGAGACCAGACTCGCCGATATGGCACTTTGACTGGGCACGTGAATGATGAGATGCGTTGACTCGCCCATACCCATGTGCCAGTGGTCCTGCGTGACGACGTGAATCGATGCCATGGAATCTTTGGAGGTTATCTCGACCCGATCGACATCGTCGGCCGTGTTGCCGCTCACTTCGATTTCCGGTCGGTCCCAGCCGATGAGTTCGATGTCGCCCGATACGGTGACGATGTCGATCGAGCCATGCGGATCGACCGTCTGCTGTTCATGGACTCGCTTGCCGGCCTGAACAGCCGACCAGGGAACGAGCAGCGCGCCGATCGCGCAGCCGATCAGCAGCGATCGGTAACTGGGTAAAGAGTGCTTCGATCTCATGGTCAACTCCTCAACATTGCCGGTTGCGTATTGCGCACGACGTCGTCGTATAGATCGAATTCGTCCTGCCATGTACTTTCCAAAAGCCCTTCCAGAACAGGATTGGAGGGCTGCGCCTCCAATGCCTGGCGCATGTCCTCATGCGCCTGCTGAATCACCGCGAGGCTAGCTTCGATCTTGGCGCGTGTCTTGGGGTCGAGAAGCGCGAGCCTCTCCTTGAAGGACGACTCCAATTCCGCGCGCGCGGCCTGGTAGGCGGGGTTGCGGGGCTCGTCGAAATTCGGACCCCGGTTAGGCACTCGGTTCGGCGTCTGGGCAATCCGTGTGTCCGCCCCCGGTGCGCGAGTCGCCGCTCCGTGAATGATTGCGAGAGTCAGGCCACCGGTGAGACAAATCGCCGCCACCGAGGCAGCCATGGCCCACATGCCGATGCGACGCGGCCTGCGCTCGATATCCGAAGAGATATCGGTCCACAAATTGCGAGAGGGCGGTATATCGCGCGGCATCCGCGCCAACAGCTCATCGAGCGAGGGTTTCGGTTCGTTCATGTGTGCTCCAATCCAAGCGCCGACGTCAACAGGCCGCGCGCTCTATGCAGTTGTGCCTTGCAAGTACCTTCCGCCACTCCCAGGGCTTGCGCCGCCTCCGAGTGGCTGTATCCATAAACGCCCACCAGGACCAGCACATCCCGCGCGCCCTCGGGCAGTGCGGCGATGGCACGCTCGAGGTCCAGCGGGGGCGCCTCCGCTCCCGGATCGGCAATGTCCGGCAAGCCGGTCGCGGGTTCCGCCACCTCATGTCGCACTCGCAGGCCGCGACGGCGGGCCAGCACGGTGCGAACCGCGATTTGCTGCAGCCACGTCGAAAAACGGCTGCGGTGCTCGAATTGACGCAGCGAGCGCCAGGCCAGCACGAAGCATTCCTGGGTGCAGTCCTCCGCCGTCTCGCGCTGGCCCGTCAAGCGCAGGCACAGTCCGAACACACGAGGGGCGAATAGGCCATACAAACGCTCGAAAGAGCGCTTATCGCCCGCGCCGGCAGCGGCAATCAGGGGCGCGGCGTCGACCTCGTCGTCGTCCACCTCCGCAAACCGCCGCAGTGATTGAACTGTTCCCACCCCGCTCCCCGTTGATCCTGTTACCTACTTAGAGGCAGGCGGCCGGGGTATGGTTTAAACCGCCGACAAAATATTGTCGAGCCCGGGGGCTGCTGAGGGTCCGGGGCAAGGCGCGTAGTCGCCTTACCCCGGCGTCTTGTCAAGCCGGCGGCTTGTCAAGCGTTGTACGAAGACGAGTGCGTCGAGCCGCCGGCGCCCGTCCAATTGGTGTGAAAGAACTCTCCTCGGGGCTTGTCCACACGCTCGTAGGTATGGGCGCCGAAGAAGTCGCGCTGGGCCTGCAGCAGATTGGCCGGCAGGCGTTCGGTGCGATACCCGTCGAAGAAAGCCAGGGCCGTTGAAAAGGCCGGCGTCGGGATACCGAGTTCGATGGCATGAATCAGCCCTTTGCGCCAACTCGCTTGGTACTTGTTGAGGGCACCCGAAAAGAAATCGTCCGTGAGAAGGTTCTCTAGGCCTATGTTCTTCGTGAAGGCCTTTTTGATGTCGCCCAAAAATACCGAGCGGATGATGCAGCCACCGCTCCACATCATGGCAATGCCGCCCATGTTGAGTTTCCAGCCCTTCTCCTTGTCCGCCGCGCGCAGCAGCATGTAGCCCTGCGCGTAGCTGATGATTTTCGAGCAGTACAGTGCGCGGCGTACATTCTCGATGAACGTAGGCATAGCCGCCGCGGCGATCGGCGCACGGACCGGACCCTCGAGAACGGCCGACGCCCGAGTGCGCTCGTCCTTCAGCGCGGACAAACACCTGGCGAACACGCTTTCGCCAATGAGCGTGACGGGCATGCCAAGATCCAGAGCGGAAATGGCGGTCCATTTGCCCGTACCCTTCTGTCCCGCCGCGTCGAGAATCTGATCGACGACGAAATGGCCTTCCGGATCCTTCTTTCCGAAAATGGCGGCCGTGATCTCAATGAGGAAACTATCCAATTCTCCCTTGTTCCAGTCGGCGAATACCTTGGCCAGTTCATCCGGTTTCAGGCCCAGCCCGTCCTTGAGCAACTGATAGGCTTCGCCGATCAATTGCATGTCGCCGTACTCGATGCCGTTGTGGACCATTTTGACGTAGTGGCCCGCCGCGCCGTTGCCCACCCAATCGCAGCAAGGCGAGCCATCCAATGCCTTGGCGGCGATGGACTGTAGGATGTCTTTGACATGAGGCCAGGCTTCCGGATTGCCGCCGGGCATAATGGAAGGACCGTGGCGTGCGCCCTCCTCGCCGCCCGATACACCGGTGCCAATGAAGAGTATTCCCTTCTCGGTGAGGCTTTTGGTGCGCCGTTCGGTGTCCGTGTACAGCGAATTGCCGCCGTCGATAATAATGTCGCCCTTCTCGAGGTGCGGGAGGAGTTCCTCGATGGTCTGATCCACGGGCTGCCCGGCCTTGACCATGAGCATGACGCGCCGTGGGCTCTTGAGCAGCCGGCACAGTTCCTCCAAGCTGTGGCTGCCGATGACTTGGGTTCCCTTGGCCTGGTCGCCGATGAATTCATCGACTTTGGACACCGTGCGGTTGAATACCGCGACCTTATATCCGTGGTCATTCATATTCAGCACCAGATTCTGGCCCATGACCGCAAGGCCGATCAGGCCAATATCGCAGGACTTTTCTTGCATCGAAGGACTCCTTGAACGCACCAGGCGAGTAATCGATCAATTGTCCCGGGTTGCGTCCCCGCGCGCAACGCCCGCCCGCTGCGCTTGACTAATGGGCGGCCCTCATCGACAGTGAATCATGCCCAAGGCACTGAAGATATGGCCTCTTCTCACCGGCACCCAACGCTACGAGAAAGTCGTGTCCACCCGCGGGCTCGGCCATGGGGTCTACATCGACGCGCCCATACTCGCTTACCTCATCGACACCCCGAATGGCCGCATTTTGTACGACGTGGGCTGCGACTACCGAAAGGTCGTCACGCCGGAACTGCGCGCGCGGTTCTTTGAGCCTATGCGGCCACTGTTCCAGCCGCCGGCCATGACCGAGGAACAAAGAATCACGAGTTATTTGGCGCGGCTCGGCTTGGCCCCTGCGGACATTGATCTCGTGTTCCTCGGGCATTTGCACTTCGATCACGCGGGCGGCCTTTGCGACCTTCCGGGCTGCGAGGTGCATGTGCATGCAGACGAACTCGCCGCCGCGCGAAGTTCGGTCGATGAGGGCGTGTTCGCCGACGAAATCAGCGGCGCTGACAGCTGGCGGATTCAAACCGACGAGTACCCGGTGGCCTCTGGTATTCGGGCCATCAATACGCCGGGACATACCGCCGGCCACATGTCCTTGATCGTCGAGTTGCCGCATGGCGCACCGGTCATTCTGTGCGGGGATGCCGCGGATCTTACGGAGAACCTCGACGATGAGGTGGCGCCCGGCTATTGCTGGAACGACAACGTGGAGCTCGCCCTGCACTCAATTCGAAAACTAAAGGGCCTGGCGCGAGAGGCAGGGGCAGAGCTCTGGCCCAATCACGATTTCGCGTTCTTCAACCAGCTGCCGCAGTTCCCAAGCTTTCGCGACTGAGCCGTCCCGATACCGACATCCACGTGTTCGGCGCGTGCTCGAGTTAGGCCTTGGCCTCGCCTCCTGGCGGACCCCAGAACACCACCCAGGCGGCGAACGATCAGTCAGCGCGCGATGAGCACGATTTTGCCGACGCTGCCACGCTCGCCGAGAATGTGAGCTTGGGCCGCATCGCGAAGTGCCAGCCGGCGGCCAATCGGCAAAACGAATTTACCCTCGAGAATATCCTCGGCATACTCGCGAACCGTCGCGGGATCGGCGCTCGCATATACGCGTTTGACAAGCACGCTGGCATGCTGCTCGGCGGCCCCTTCGGGCAGCATCGAGGCATACCCGAAACTGCCGCCGGGCTTGATCTTCGCCAACAATCTAGCCGCCGCCGAGCCGCCCACCGTATCCGCCACCGCGTCGACAGGCTCGAGCGCCGCCAGAGCTTGGTCATCGTCGATGGCGAGCACATCGGCGGCATGCAGGAATTGCGCGTCGGACAACTGATGCGAACGCACCCCGGCGATGGCATGCACGCCCATTTTCATGGCCGAATGCAACGCCGCTCGTCCGACGCTACCCAAGGCACCGGTCACCACCAGGGTCTGCCCGGCCTGAACCGACGTCGCGCGGCGCACCAGTTGATCTCCCGTGAGCGAGACCAGGGGAATGGCGGCGGCGTCCACCAGGGTCAATCCATCGGGCAGTCGCGTGATCAGCGACTCATCGACGGCAACGAGTTCGGCGTAGGTCTCGTGAGTCATGGCGAGCACTCGATCGCCGGCTTTGAACGTGGCGACTTCCGTACCGACGTGCTGCACCACACCACTCACGTCCCTGCCCAAAATGCCGGGCAGCGCCAGGGGCGTATCCTTCTGCCGCGCCCCCGAGCGCACCTTCCAGTCGATGGGATTGACGCCGGCCGCCACCGCCTCGATGAGTACCGAATGGGGACCTAGGGAGGGCTCGGGAACGTCATCATCCAACTGCAGCTTGTCGGGGCCGCCGTACTCATGGATGCGTACCGCTTTCATGTCATCTCCCCGCAGGTCACGCCAACACTAGGAGTGGTCGTCAGGCGCGCCGAGGTTCAACGCCCGCGAGTAAAAGCCCAGTCCATTGCGCGACTAATGACGCCACCGCCGAGACTAGCACGGGTCACGTCCGCGATATCGTAGGGGGTTTCCTGTAAAATGGCATCCGCCGCGCGCTGACCGCTGCGTATCGCGGGCCCGATTCCTTCGCATAAATCGCGCGTCGCGAGGCCGGCGGCATCACCCGCGATAAACGCATTATCCACGCGGCCCGGCAGCGGACCTCTGACGTAGTAGCTGTACCCGGAGGGGTCTTCCGGCAGGGAAATCTGGAATTGTCGAAGCAGTTTTCCCGTCAAGAATTGCCAATGTTGCCGGATGCTTTCGCCGCGCTGCTTCAAGCGCACCGACATGGCGCCGACGCCGACATTGAGCCACCCGGCGGCCTTGGGGACATACCAACTGTAGCCGGGCAATCCTTTGTCGAAGAACCAAAGGTGACAATCGGGATCCTTCCACTCGTAGGGAAATTCGAGTTCCAGTGTGACGGTTTGCAACGCGCGGGGCCGGGGCGTCGCCTCCTCGAACAGTGCACGACGCACCGGACAGGACGTACCGCCGGCGCCGATGAGGTACCGGCAGCGATACGCCTCATCGAGGATGTACCGCTCGCCGTCGTGGCGAATGCTCTTGACGGCGTGCTGCACCACCGGAGCGCCGGAGCGTTCCAGCAGCCAGCGGTCGAACTCGAAGCGGCGTATGGAATGCTGCACGCAAGGCACCGGCAGATGCAGGCCCCGCACATGAAAATGCAGGCGCGAAAAGGTGAGGAAACCGTAGGGATAGGCGGAAGTGTCCAACTGCAAGTCGTCGACCACATCGGGAGTGATCCATCCCGCGCACAGCTTGTGCCGGGGGAAAATCTCTTTGTCGAGAACCAGGACCTCCGCTCCGGCTGCCACCAAGCGCTCCGCGGCGGCGGCACCGGCGGGGCCACCGCCCACCACAATGACATCGGCATTACGCACGGGCGTAGCCATGGCGGCGCGCGGGATCAATGGTTATAGAGGTGATCTCGGGTGAGCGGAATGGCGTTGTTCTCCTGTTTCGTAAAGACCACTTGGAACAGCTGCATTACACCGGTCTCGAACGCCGCCACCGAACCCGTGAGATACAGCCGCCACATGCGCACGAAAGACTCATCGGAGAACAGATCGCGCACCTGGTCCACAACGCCTTCATAGCGCTGCAACCAGTCGCGCAGAGTGCGCGCATAGTGCAGGCGCAGATTCTCCACATCGAGCACCGACAAATTGGCGGGCTCGAAGATTTGCATCATCTCGCCCAGAGACGGAGGGTAGGCGCCCGGAAAGATGCGCCGTTCGATCCAGGGATGTAGAGGCTCCGGACGATTGCGGCCAATGGAATGAATGAGCCCCCGGCCCTCGTTGGAGAGGCAGCGGGAAATCACGCGGCCCAATTCCGGATAATTATCGAGGCCCACGTGCTCCAACATACCGACGGAGACGAAGGCATCGTACGTGCCGCGAATGTTGCGATAGTCGTCCTCGACGAACTCGACACGACCCTCGAGGCCGAGATCGCGTGCGCGCCCGCGCGCGTAGGCGATCTGTTCTTTGGAAATATTGAAGGCGCGCACCTTGGCGCCGTAGCGCCCGGCGATGTGCAGCGCCAAACTACCCCAACCGCAACCCGCCTCCACCACCGTGTCATTGGCGCCGAGCTGCAACTTGCGGCACACATGATCCATTTTGGCTATTTGCGCCTCATCCAGCGTGGTGTCGGCGGTGGGATAGTACGCACAGGTATAGGCCATGGTGTCGCCCAGCCACAGCGAATAGAAATCATTGCCCAGATCGTAGTGCTTGTGGATGTTGTCGCGTGATCCGGCCAACGTGTTGCTACGCGGCCGATGCAGCCAACGAGCCACTTTATCCGCAATGGAATGGGGATTGCTGACACGGCTTAAGCCCCGATACACGGAGGTGATGAGTCGGATGAGATCGCCTTGGACTTCGATCCGACCCGCGCTATAAGCATCGCCGAAGCGTATCTGCGTATCGCGCAACAGACCCCGCAAGGTATGGCGGTCCGAAATGCGCACCCGTTCGGTGGCCCGGATGGTGGTCGGGCCGATGTGTTCGCCGGTCCAAGCCAGTTCGAACTCGATGGGTGGATCGCCGAACCGGGTCAAGAGTCGGCGCAACAACCGGCCCTCCAGCGACTTCTGATCATGACGATCGGCGCTAGTCCGCTCGTCGGGAGTATTGATCCGTCGAGTATCCGCCATGGCCCTTCTCTTTATGTATTGTTGTAAAACCGTTCTATTGTTGTGGAATCTCTTGCTGCATGAACACTTGGGTGGTTTAGGCCACAGTGAAGGCGATCTGCGCGTCCAACACTCGCATGCGCTGATACTGAATCTTCAATTTATTTTCGACTTCTTGCAAGCGCGATTGCAGGAGCGAGCGCTCCCAGCGCTCGAGCACAGCGCGCTTCGCATCCATGAGCCACTGTTCGCGTAGGTGCGTCCAGTCGGCCACGGCCGTGGAGAACACCTCGTACTCCTCGGCCACCCGCCGCTTCAGCAGCTCGATCTGCGCGGGCACGGTCTGTGCCGGCCCGGTCTGGCTGGCCAATTGGCGCTCGGCACGCCGGAATTGCGCGTCCAATAGGGCTCGCTGGATCTTGAACCAGGGCACTCGCTTGAGATTCTTGGCCAATCCCGCCCAACTCATGGCCGCAATGAACCACTTGGAGGGATCCCACTGCCAGGCTCGGACGCCGTTGCGGTAGTCCTCGGCGAACAAATGGTGAAAGTTATGGTAGCCCTCGCCATACGTGAGGAACGCCACCACCGGATTGTCGCGGGCGGTGTTGTCCTCGGTGTAGGGCCGAGAACCCCAAATATGGGCCAGGGAGTTGATAAAGAAGGTGACGTGGTGGCTTATCACCAGTCGCAGGAATCCGATGAGCAGCAGGCCGCCCAGCACGTCGCCGCTGAACCAACCCAATAGGGCCGGCAGGCCGAAATTCATGAGCAAAGTGAGGGGGAGGTAGTAATCGTGTTGGAACTTCACCAGCGGGTCGCGCTCCAAGTCCTTGACCGTGCGGAAATCCGGCTCGCCGCTCGGATAGTGGCGCAGCATCCAGCCAATGTGCGAAAACCAGAACCCGAGTTTGGCGCAGTAGGGGTCGTGCGCGGGTTCATCGATGAACCGATGATGCACACGATGGCCGGCGGCCCAAATGAGGCAGCTATTCTGCAGTGCCATGGCGCCGAACAGCAGGTAAGCGACTTTGAGGATGGGATGCGCCTGGTAGGAGGCGTGGGCGAACAAGCGGTGGTAGCCGCAGGTAATGGCCATGCCGTTGGCCCCGAGCAGGAGAGTGAACCAGATCCAAGTGGCCGCGTGGTAGCCATGGCTGAACCCGTACCAGGGCACCAAAATCAGTGCGATCGCGAAGGTAATCGCGAACATGCTGGTTGTAATCCAATTCCTACGCACCGGCTCAGCTCGGTCAGTCTTCATAAAACACTTAATCTCCGGGTTATAAGCGACTGATTTTTAAGATTTTGCTGCAAGAAAAATATTGGTTTATTGCACACAACATACAACGGATCTGGTGCTATTGTGAAGGATCTCAATGCTTTCCTGTCAGTGTAACCCCACAGAACCTGCAGATATCCATGCCTTGATCGGCATTGCCCCCCCGCCATACTCCCTATTGTATGTTGAATTGGGGCTGGGCAGGCGCAATTGGGGATTGGCATGAATTTCAGACGGATCGTGGCCGCCGCGTGTGGCACGGCGATATTGGGCCTCGGGCTACTGGCGGACGGCGCGAGCGCCGCCGACGCAAGTTCTCGTCCCCTTTCGGCCAAGCGGCAATTGGTCATGTGCATGACCAGGCGCATGTACGACAGCAGGACGCTGTCGTACAACGACGCCACCAAACTTTGCAAGGAACAATTGGCAGCGCAGCGCGTGACTCTTGCCCAGAGCGTGTTAGCGAGGCCCATGGCGCCGTAAGCCTCAGTCCCTACCCGCTCGGCAAGCCCGCCCTGCGCGGCGGCGCGGCCGTCAGACTGTCGCTGTAATCTGTAACAGTTTCATCCAATTCTTCCACCCCCGAAACGCGGTAAGATGATTGCTTAACGTGCAATCCCGTATACTTTGCAGTACAAAGCTACGTGTCCGCCACTTCGCGAGGCCCCGATGAGTTTGAAAACATTATTTTTGCAAGCGCCGTCATTCGATGGATTCGATGGCGGTGCCGGTTCACGCTACCAGGCCAAACGCGAGATCAAGTCTTTTTGGTATCCGACGTGGCTGGCACAGCCCGCCGCGTTGGTGCCGAACTCCCGCGTCGTCGATGCGCCGGCGGACGAACTCACCGTGGATCAGACCCGCGCCATCGCGCGCGGCTACGACCTGGTCATCATGCACACGAGCACCCCGTCGTTTCCGACGGATGCCCGCTTCGCCGAGTTGCTGCGCGAGGATAATCCCCACATCAAGATCGGCTTGGTGGGCGCGAAGACCATGGTGGACCCCGAGGGAGCGTTGCGCGCAGCCGGCGCGGTGGACTTCGTGTGCCGCGAGGAATTTGACTACACCTGCAAGGACGTGGCGGACGGTTTGCCCCTGGCCGACATCAAGGGCCTGTCCTATCGAGGCGAGAACGGCAGCTTTGTGCACAACCTGCCACGCGCGATTATCGAGAACATGGATGATCTGCCCTTCGTGGCTCCGGTCTACAAGCGCGATCTGAAGATCGAGAATTACTTCATCGGGTACCTCAAAGCTCCCTACGTGAGCTTCTATACCGGCCGAGGCTGCCGGTCAAAATGCACTTTCTGCTTGTGGCCGCAAACGGTCGGCGGCCATCGCTACCGCGTACGCTCGGCTGCCAATGTGATCGCCGAGGTGCAGTGGATCAAGGAGAACATGCCCGAAGTGAAGGAAATCATGTTCGACGACGACACCTTCACCGATACCTCGAATCTGCCGCGAGTCGAGGAAATTGCCATGGGCATGGGCAAGCTGGGCATGACCTGGAGCTGCAATGCCAAGGCGAACGTACCCTACAACACCTTGAAAATCATGAAAGACAATGGTCTGCGATTGCTGCTGGTGGGCTTCGAATCGGGCGACGATCAAATCCTGCACAACATCAAGAAGGGTTTGCGCACCGATATCGCGCGCCGCTTCAGCAGCGACTGCCACAAACTCGGCATTCTGGTCCATGGCACGTTCATCCTCGGTCTGCCGGGCGAGACGCGCGAGACCATCGAGAAGACCATCAACTTCGCGAAGGAAATCAATCCCCACACCATCCAAGTCTCCCTGGCAGCCCCCTACCCCGGCACGACCCTGTACAAACAGGCCGTGGAGAATGGCTGGCTCAAGGAAAACGACGCCGTCAACCTGGTGAACGATAAGGGCGTCCAGCTGGCCGCCATTAGTTATCCGCACCTGTCCAAAGACGAGATTTTCCACAGCATGGAAGTCTTTTATAAGCGCTTCTACTTCCGCCCCAACAAGATTTGGGAGATCGTCAAGGAGATGCTCGGCAGCTGGGACATGATGAAGCGGCGCCTACGCGAAGGCGTCGAGTTCTTCCGCTTCCTGCGCGCACACGAGGCTTAAGAGACCGCCAACCAGGAGACGCTCATGCCTTTGCTTCATGCGCTGAGCGGTGTTCTGGGGCTCGCGGCTCTCGGAGTGGCGGCAGGCTATTCCGCTCTGACTCTGCTCGCGCTCTCGATTTGGCGGCTACGCGCCCGTTCCACCAACTGGCGCGAGCGGCCGCCCATCACCTTGCTCAAACCCCTGTGCGGCGCGGAGCCGGGTCTGTACGAACATCTCCGCTGCTTCTGTCAGCAGGACTATCCGGAGTATCAAATCGTCTTCGGCATGCGCGATGCCACCGATCCGGCCGTGGCGGTTGCCGTGCGGCTGGCCGCGGAATTTCCAGACCTGCCTATCGACATCGTCATTAATCCGGCACAGCACGGCAACAACTGCAAGATCAGCAATCTCATCAATATGCTGGACCGCGCGCGCCACGACCTCTTCGTCATGGCCGACAGCGACGCTTACGTCGGCCCCGACTATCTAGGCAGTGTTACCGCGCCCCTGCTGGATCGGAAGGTGGGCTTGGTGACCTGCGCCTACCAAGGTGTGCCCACGCCCAGCATCTGGTCGCGTTTGGGCGCCATGTACATCAACGAGTGGTATATCCCCTCGGTGTTCGTGGCCTGGCTGTTCGGCCATGATGGCTACGTGTCCGGCCAGACGCTGTGCATACGCCGCGCCACGCTCGAGGCCATCGGCGGGCTGCGGGCCACCGCCGATCATTTGGCCGACGATCATCGGCTGGGAGAGCTGGTCCAGGGGCTGGGATTACGCATCGTACTGTCGCCCTATGTGGTCAAAGGCGAGCACCATGAACAGAGTTACGAGAGCCTGACGCGCCATGAACTGCGTTGGATGCGCACCCTGCGCGTGCTCAAGCCCTTGAGCTTCCGTATGATTTTCTTGAGCTTCAGCTTTCCTTTGGCGCTGCTGGGCGTACTTTTATGCCTGTGGGGCGACGTGCTGTCGATGTGGGCTTGGGGCATGTTCGCCGCGACGTCGCTGGTACGGCTGGTGCTACATTTCTCCTGCCGCGCGGACCGACCCCTGTTCTCGGATATCTGGCTGCTGCCCGTGCGAGATCTGCTGCTGTGCTGGATTTGGTACCGCAGTTTCTCGGTGTCGCGCATCACCTGGCGCGGCACTGAATTCGATGTCGATCCTGACGGCTCCTTGCGCAGGTTGACCTGAGAGTCATCGGATACATCGGAGGCCTGCTCGGCCTCGCCGTGCTGATAGGGCTGGTGCTGCACTCGGACCTCCCGGCCATGGTAAGCACCTTGAGGTCCGCGGGCTGGCCGCTGTTATGGCTGGTCCCCTACCGCGGCGTTTACTTCTTGCTGTATGCCGTAGGTTGGTTTTATTTGTTGAAGCCCTACGATCCTGACCAGCGCGCGACCTTGAGTTACGTGCTCTGGGTTACCACCGTCCGCGAAGCCATCGATCGCCTCTTGCCGGTGGCGAGCGTGGGCGGGGGCGTAGCCGGCGTACGGCTGATGCGTTGGCGCGGCCTCGGCGCTGCGCCCGTCAGCGCCACCATTATTGTCGAAATCGTCTTGACGCTCATCGTGTCGTACGCCTTCACGGCGCTCGGGATTTTTTTGCTCATCGAGCAGCACGTGAGCGGCGGCCAGTACCGACTGCTGCTGCTGGCGTTTATCATGAGCCTGCCGGTGCCTGTGATCACGGTGATTCTCCTGCGCCACGGGTCCGTGTTCGCGCGGCTGCAGAAATTCCTGCGGCCGCTGGTGGGCGAGACGGCTCTAGCGGACGCGGCGTTGTCCCTGGACCGGGAGCTGCGCGCCTGCATGGATCGTTGGCGTCCGTTCCTGCTGGCCGGCGTGCTGCAATTCATTGCATTGATCGCAGGCTCGGCGGAGGTCTGGTTCGCCCTACGCCTCTTCGGGCATCCCGTGGGCTTCGATTCGGCACTCATACTCGAGAGCATGACCCAGGCCATGCGCCACCTCGCCTTCGTGATACCGGCTGGTCTCGGGGTGCAGGAAGCCACCCTGGTGCTGTTCGGGCACCTCCTGGGGATCAGCGGTGAATTGGCGTTGGCGGTCTCCATGGCCAAACGCATGCGCGAAATACTTTGCGGCATTCCCTCCCTGATTTCCTGGCAGTGGCTGGAGGGCCGGCGGCTCTAGTTTACTTGCGCGCCCGTTGCGGGCTCGTCGGCCGCGGCTGCGTCCGTCAGTCGTTTCAAACTGAGGTAGGTATAGGGCACGGCGCCTGAATCGCGTGAGTGAAACGCGACCGCGCCGTGCTGCTCGAGATACTCGAGTGTCTGGTACCGATCCGAGACGAAGCGCCACTGCGGCTCCATCACCGGCTCGTCGACGGCGGCAATCGCGGATGCGAGAGCCTGGCGCAGAGCATCGTGCGGTGGCGAGTAGAGAACGAAGCCTTCGCGCACCACCGCGGTATCGTTGAACTTCAAGTTGGCGCACACCCGGCTCTTGATGTGCACTTCGCGCGCGTCGGTGTCGCGCGACTGCTGAATGGCCGCCTGGGTATCGCCGCTGACGAGTTTGCCGTTGCGCATCAACAGTGGATGCCGGGCGTCCCATGCCTCCGCAGGGCAATTCTTGTTCCCCGGCACGAGTTCAATGAAGGGATTGATCTCCGCCGGGTATATCCGGCACACCAAGGGCCTCTCGGCATAGATGCCGCAGCGCGAGTCTGCCTGGAGGTTGGGACAATCCCCGACCACGTTGGCCGCAAGAATCACCACCACCCGCGCCGGCATGCTGCCGCTGCGTGCGGCGAAGGAGCGGCGTTTCAAATGCGCAGCCCGAAGGTCGTCGGCGGGAAACTCCTCCGGCCAAGGGGCGCCCTCGCAGATGACCTGTACTTGGTGGCCGCGGTCGAGCCACGCGATGGCTTCGGACACGGTCAGCGGAATCTTCAAATTGCGGCAGCAGTCTCCGCATTGAGTGCAGTCAAAATGAATATCCAAACTTTCTCCCACCGTCCCAGGTGCCGATGCCCTGCATCATCTCACGATGGGCAGAGCGGCGCAGTAGGGTCAGGCGAAGCTCCGCCAGGCGCCGACGCAGAGCGCGAGCCCCACCACCGTGATGAACGACGCGCTCATGACGGGTAACAGCTCCGTCCAGCGCTTGGCCGCGCCGAAAGGTCGAATGCGGCTGCGCGCGTAGAGAAATATCAAACCGACGGCCGTCAGGGTGATGGCAAGACCGACACTGAAGATCAACACCAACAGCATGCCATAGGCCGTTTTATTCAGGGCAATCGCGGCGAGGAGCAGCACCATGGCCGAGGGACAGGGCACCATGCCGCCGGATATGCCCAGCGCCAATAGACTCTTCCAGGTGACCTGCTCACCGTCCGCACCCGGGGGCAGGTGCGAGTGCATGGCGCCGCCGTGGGAATGCATGAGCCCACCCGGCTCGTGCGCATACACGCCGTGCGTATACACGCCGTGCGCGTGTGCGTGTGCGTCATGCGCATGCACCGGGACGAATATCAGGCCATTGGGGGCCGTGCGCTGGAGCCAGGCTCGCCGCGCCATGCGGCCGCGCTGCACCAGCAACACCATTCCCATGCCAAGAACCAGGAGCGCCGATAGCAGACTCAAAATGGGAAACAAACGCTCGGGCACGATGAAGCGCGACGCGTACAGCGTCGCGAAGCCCAGTAGGAACACTCCCAAGGTATGGGTCGCTGTGACCGTGAGACCCAAGAACACGGCATGCCGAGGCGTGCCGCGGGAGCCGATCAAGTAAGCCCCCACAATGGTCTTGCCATGTCCCGGCGACAGGGCATGCACTGCGCCCAAGATCAGCGCAGCCAGCAGCGTCAACAGCACCACACCGGGCTCGAGTTGCGGCGCCGATATGGCAGCGACCAGCTGCCGCGTAGCGCGCATCAGCCAGCCGTTCTCCGTGCTGTCGGCCGCCGTCGCGGCGGCCGTGACGGCCCCCGAACCCGAGCGCGGGCTCAGAGCCTGCGTTCCGGCGGGTAAGCTCGTTGCGTCCATGCTCAAATGCACGCTGCGCTCGTCCAACGGGCCGCCCTCGGGAAGGGCTTGCAACGCCTCGGTCAGGCCACCGGTAATCGACGTGCTGAAGGCGTTGCTGTCGTACACCCAAACGGGCTGCATCGGGGTCACGACGATTTCGTGCCAGCCCATGCGCCCCGCATAGTTGTGATTGGAGAATTGAATGACATGGCGCGGGCCCGCGGGAAGCGCTGCACTGAAATCCATGTCCACGCGCAGCGAAAACCCTCCCGTCTCCGTGGGCAGACTACTGGTCCAATGGGTCGCTTGCAAAGGCACCCGCACGCCATCGACGAGCAACTCCAAATCGTCGGTGAACTTCGGCGCCAAGCGGCCGACATAAACGTTGCGCTCCGCTTCCGAGGTAACGCCATCGCCGTTGGCGTCGGCCGCATGCAACTCCTGAATCGCGGGCAACTGTCCATAGACGACGGCGTAGTGCACCTGCACCGTCGTCGCAGCCACCTGCAGGCCGCAGTATTGATTGATGGTGAAGTTGCCGAGCAGGCTCGCCACCGTGTCGGCGCGCAGCGGCGCAGCTGAGGCCATGAGAACCACGAGCAGCGTGGCGGCGACCATCGCCGCTCGCCGAAAAGCGGCGCGACGTATCACCTGGCGCGGCCCCATTTCCACACGCCCATGGACAACCCCCATGCGAGAAGAAACATGCCGACGATCATGTACCCCAGTCTACCGAAATCCAAACCGGCGATGAAATCGAGGACCACGCCATGTAAATCCAGCATGGCGATCAACACCTGCAACAATTCGACGGTGCCCACGAGCAGGGCCACCGCGACCGACAAGCCGGTGGTGGTCATGTTGTAAAAAATCTTGCGCAGCGGATTCAAGAAAGCCCAGTCGTAGGCCTTGGACATGAGCACGCCGTCGGTGGTGTCCATGAGGGTCATACCCGCGGCGAACAGCACCGGCAAACTGAGCACGGCGGGTATGGGGAGATCCCCGGCCGAGGCGCCGGCCGTCATGGCGAGCAATCCCACCTCCGAGGCGGTATCGAAGCCCAAGCCGAACAGCAAGCCCAGCGGATACATTTGCCAACTATGGGTGATGAGCCGCTGCAGCCGGCCGCCGAACAGCCGATTGAGCAGCCCGCGCTTCTGCAACAGTTCCTCGAGGTGCGCATGGCTATGCGTTCCGGATTTGGCCTTTTTCCAAATCTTCAAAATATCGAGTAGCACCAGCAAATTCAAAATGCCGATAATCCACAAGAAGGTGCCGGACACCCCCGCGCCGACAAGGCCACCGATGTTCCTGAGTTGCGGGAGCTCCACCTTGACCGCGTTGGCCGCGAGGGCGATGGCAATGGCGACGACGAAGACCACGCTGGAATGACCCAGCGAGAAGAAGAAACCGACCCCCAGCGCCTTCTTGCCTTTCTGTAGCAGGTAGCGAACGGTGTCGTCCACGGCGGCGATGTGATCCGCATCGAAAGCATGCCGCAGACCGAACATATAGGCGACGAACCCCAAACCCACGAGTTGCGGGTAACGGCCCACGTAGTGAAGGTACGTGCCCCACCCCACCACGTGCAGCAAGGCAATGAAGCCGTACAGCCCGAAGAGCGTTCGCCACTCGGAGCGCGAGAAGGCGAACGCTCCGCCTAAGCGAACGCGGGGTGGTGCAACGAATACGAAGTCTGTCATCGGCCTGCTCGGTCGCCTATAGGACTACCTTTCGTGGATTGGCCCCATCCGGATGCATTCCTGCCGCATTTGCGCATCCGCGCGGCCCGGAAGAGCGAATAGCCTACTATGTTCCCCGTGCGCCCGCCGCCCAGTCTCGTCTTCGCCCTCCTGCTCGCCATCACGGCGGCCGCACCCGCCGCCGCCCTGGCGCCGCCCTATCGGCCGCCCTACCAGCCCGCCAGCGATGCCGACCTCCTACAAGAGGTCCCTTCGCTCGAGGACCCCGCCGTGGGTGCGATGCGCGCCCGGCGTCGCACACTTGACGCCACACCGCACGACGTTCGAGCGGCGCTCGCTCTAGCCAATGCGTACATCGACTACAGCCGGCAGATCGGCGATGCGCACTACGCCGGCTATGCCGAAGCCGTCATCGCGCCCTGGACGGCGCTGCCCTCTCCGCCCGCCGGAGTTCTCTTGACCCAGGCGACGATTTTGCAATATCGCCATGAATTCGCCCCGGCACGCGAGCTGCTCGAGCGGGCGCTCCGTCAAGATCCCCGCAACGCCCAGGCCTGGCTGACCTCGGCCACCCTCCACATGGTCCAGGGCAACTTCGCCGCGGCGTCCAAGGCCTGTGCGCAGGTCACCAATACCGGCGGGCTGGAGCTCGGCTTGGCGTGTCTTGGCAACTTAAGGTCGTACACCGGACAGGCGAAGCAAAGCCTGGCGCTGCTACAGCACGCCGAGACCTCGAGCACGGGCGCATCGGCCGTATATCGCGGGTGGGTTCAGGGCTTGATGGCCGAAACCGCTGAGCGCCTGGGCGACTGGCAAGCGGCGGAGTCGCATTACCGCGCCGCCCTCGAGGCGCTGCCTCGCGATAATTTTCTGCTGGTGGCCTACGCGGATTTCTTGTTGGATCGCGGCCGCCCGCGGGAAGTGCTGCCCCTGCTCGCCGCTCAATCGCAGTCCGACACCGCCTTCCTGCGTCTGGCGCTCGCAGCCGATGCGTTGCACGCCCCTGACTCCGGCCGGTACACCTGGACCATGGCGGCGCGCTTCGAAGCGCTGAAGGCGCGCGGCAGCGACTACTTCGGCCGCGAAGAGTCGCGCTTTGCCCTGCGCTTGGGCCACGATCCGCAAGGCGCCCTGCAATTGGCCACCCGTAACTGGCAGGTGCAGCGAGCCCCTTGGGATGCTCGCGTGCTGCTCGAGGCCGCGCTCGCGGCTCACGAACCGGCCGCCGCCGCCGATGTCATCGCCTTTATCAAGGAAACCCGGCTCGAAGATCCCATGGTCCTTGCGCTGGCGCAGCAGTTGGGCGCATTGCCGTGATGCGCTTGCGTTGTCTGCTGCTGGTCTTAAGCGTAGCGGCGTTCTCCCCGGCTCACTCGCATTCGGCCAGCGACGCCTATCTGACCCTGTCAGCCGACGCCCAGAATCCTCGCGTGCTGCACGGTCAATGGGATATAGCGCTCCGTGACTTGGATTTCCTGCTGAGCTTGGATGACGACGGCGACGGCAAGGTGTCCTGGGGAGAGGTGCGGCAGCATTTGCCGGCCATCGAGCGTTACGCCTATGGCCGCCTGGCCTTCGGTACGGGGGAGGCCGCCTGTACGGTCACGCCGCTGCGGCGGCAAATCGACGACCATGCCGACGGTGCTTACGTGGTGTTGTTCTTCGACGTGACCTGTAACCGGGCAGAGTCGACCGGTGGGTCTCTGAAGATGAGCTACAGCCTGTTCTTCGATATCGATCCTTCGCATCGTGGAATTTTTCTACTGCATTCGAAGTCCGGCACATCCACCGCCGTGTTGTCGCCGCAAAACGCCAGCGTGAGCTTGTCGACCGGTCCGTAATACAGGCGTCAGCCGTGTAACACCGTGTGTTCAAGGTGCGGGCAGCATGATCTTGCTAGACGACAGTCATGGGGGTGGCGCTATACTCGGGCGCATGAACACTTCATCCAGCACCAGCAAAGAAACCTTTCCCATTGACCTCAGCAAACTCGAGCCGCTGCAGCTCGATCCGGCGGTCACCACCCTGACCGATGCGCAGAAAACGACGCTGCGCAAGAATATTCAACTCTGCCGCGATGCCATCGTGTTCTTCACCGCGCTCGCCGGAGCCAAGGGACTGTCGGGCCACACCGGCGGCGCCTACGACACCGTTCCCGAAATGGTGATCGTCCGGGCGTTCATCGCCAAGGGCATACCCATCGTGCCGGTGTTCTACGATGAAGCCGGCCACCGAGTCGCGACCCAGTACCTGTTGAGTGTTCTAAATGGCGACATGCCGGCGGAACGACTGTTGCATTATCGAGAATTCGACAGCGGCCTGCCCGGTCATCCGGAAAAAATGCTCACGCCGGGCGTGTCATTCAGTTCCGGCCGCCTTGGGCATCTGTGGGCCTTTTGTAATGGCGTGGCCTTGGCGAACCCCGGCAAGGCGGTTGTCTTACTCGGCTCCGACGGCAGCCAAATGGAGGGCGACAATGCCGAGGCGGCACGCCTGACCGTGGGCAAGTCGCTGAACGTCAAGGTGCTCATCGACGACAACAACGTCACCATCGCCGGCCATCCTCAGGATTACATGCCCGGCTACGATCTCAGCCGCACGTTGTCCGGCTACGGGCTCACCACCGAGACCACCATGGGCGAGGATTTGGATGCCCTGTATATCGACCTGTGCCGAGCCTTCAAGGACGCGAATCCCCATGCGCTCATTATCAAGCGGCCCATGGCGCCGGGCATACCGGATGTCGAGGGTAGCCCGCACGCCCACGAGGTCATCAAGGCGGAAACGGCCATCAAGTATCTCGAGAAGCGCGGCGGCCACGAGAGCGCCATCGAATTACTGAAAGCGGCCAAGCCCGACAAGTCGCCCCTGACATTCAAGGGCTCCTCCGGTGTCGGCAAGAATCGAGATGACTTCGGTAAAATCGTCAATGAGCTGCTGGCGGGTATGAGCGAGTCCGAGCGCTTGGCCAGCGTCCGGGTGTTCGATAATGATCTGGAAGGGTCCTGCGGACTGCATTATATACGCAAGGCATACCCTGAGGTGTTCGTGCGCGGCGGCATCATGGAGCGCGGCAACTTCTCCGCGGCCGCGGGATTCGGTTCTTCCGATGGCAAGCAAGGCATTTTCGCGACGTTCAGCGCCTTCCTCGAAATGTGCATCAGCGAAATCACCATGGCGCGCCTCAACTTCTCCAATGTGCTGGCACATTTCAGCCACAGTGGCGTTGACGACATGGCGGACAACACCTGCCATTTCGGCATCAACAGTATGTTCGCCGACGGCGGCGTGAAGCCGGGGCACGCGGAGGATACGACGCGCCTGTACTTCCCCGTGGATCAGCATCAATTCGCGGCCTGCGTGAAGCGCATTTACAAAGACCCGGGACTGCGCTTTCTGTTCACCAACCGCGCGCCGGTGCCCGACATTCTGGATGAGGCCGGTAAGCCGCTGTACCAGGGCAAGCCCTTCGAACCCGGCACGGATTATGTGGTGCGCGAGCCCGCGGCAGGCGGCGGCTATGTGGTCGCTGTGGGCGAGACCGTGTATCGCGCGCTGGATGCCGTGATTCGCTTGCAGGAAAAGGGCACCAGGGTGGGACTCATCAACAAGCCGACTCTGAACGTGGTTGACCCAAAGATGATGAAGACTTTGGCGGGGGCGCCCTTTGTGCTCGTGGTCGAAGGCTGGAACGTAAAGACCGGGCTCGGCAGCCGCTTCGGCAGCTACCTGCTGCAAG
>Ga0302314_10000830_pt1 | contig 57442 bp, 58 predicted proteins | sample III_Palsa_N2_3_FD_200533 | JGI IMG/M metagenome (GOLD analysis project Ga0302314, IMG submission 200533) | Peat permafrost microbial communities from Stordalen Mire near Abisko, Sweden - III_Palsa_N2_3 | ecosystem: Environmental > Terrestrial > Soil > Palsa > Peat permafrost | place: Sweden...
CCGTTGTTCGCGAAGAGATTGGTCGGGTTGTCGGTGACGTAGCGATAGCCGTTGACCAGGGCCAGAGTGCGCTGGCTGCCCAAGCTGAACAGGTCGACGTAGTTGACGCCCACGCCGAAGGAATTCTGGCCGCCGGTGGGGGTGACTCCGGGCCCTGTGATGGGAGTCATGTTGATCGCGTCGGCGACGTTAGTGATGCCCCGCTGCACGAGGTCCTGGCCGGAAATCGAGGTGACGGGCTGGACCGAGGTCAGGTTGGCTTCCGGAATGCGCGAGCCTGTGACCACCAACTCCTGGACCGTGTTTCCGGACGCCGCGGGGGGCGTCGAGCTCTCAACCGCCTGGGCGAAGGCGCCGGCGCTGCACGCCAGACCCGCGATCATGGAAGACGCAAACAGAACGCTACGCTTTGTCGTCACCTTGTTCCCCTTTTCTGGAAACGTCCGGCGCCCAAAGTTCGCCAGGGTTTTCAGAGCCCGTGATGGCCTTCCGGGAACGCTATCAGCGCCCCATCGGTCGGCAAGGCGAACGGTCAGTCACGGGACGCAATTGCGGCGCACTGTGACGGTGCGGACACAATTTCGCCATCCAGCGCGCCGGAGCGCCAAGAATTGACGCGGATGGGGCATGTTTCGCCACGCGCTTCCTCTTGATGGGTCTGGCGCGGTGACGCTTGAGGTGTGGCGCCGGCGCCCTAGCCAGGACGGTTACCGGCGTTCACAATCGAGTCTCCATCCTCTGACGGGATTCGTCCGGTGACCGATTTTTCGGGCGCGCCCCCGCGCGCGCCGCCCGCCGCGGACTTTGGCGTCGTCGACGTCAAGGCCATGCCGCGCGTGGTCAGGCGCATCGTGGCGACGGCCCTCGCCGAGTCGCCTGGGCGCGTGGCCCTGGCGGTGGTCGCGTCCCTTGGCGCGGCCCTGGCCAGCCTCGCTCTGCCGAGGCTGCTGGGCCGGGCCGTGGACCTGGCGCGCCGGCTGGCCCCCGGACACGCGGACCTTATCCGGCATGACCTGCTGATCACCGCTCTGCTGGTGATCGCGGCGCTCACGACACGCGGCCTATTCACCATGGCCGCCAACTATCAGTCCGAGTGGGTGAGCCAGAGGGTCGCCTATCGCTACCGCCTGGACTTCTTTCAGCAGCTGCAGCGGCTGTCGTTCGGCTTTCACGACAAGATCCATTCCGGTGATCTCATCACCCGGGGCATGCTCGACCTCGAGGGGGCCAGGACCTTCATCCAGAACGGCATGATGACGGCGCTGACGCTGATCCTGCTGTTCACCGCCGCCGCTTGGCAGATGATCGCCGCCGACCCGCTGATGGCCGCCATCGGCCTCGCCTTCACGCCCGTGGCCGGCGTGGTCTTGGCCCGCATGGGCTTTTTGCTGCGGGTGACCTGGCTTCAGGTGCAGCGTCTGATGAGCATCCTCACCCTGACCATGGAGGAAAACCTTCAGGGGATCCGGGTGGTGCGGGCCTTCGCCGCCAAGCGCTTCGAGATGGCCAAGTTCGACCAGGCCGCCAACGCCGCGCTGGCCTACTCCTATCGCCGCATCGTCCTGCGCTATCGCGCTGTGTCGGTGATGGCCCTGAGTTTCTACGCCTCCATGGGCGCCCTGCTGTGGGTGGGCGGCCACCGGGTGGCGGCGGGCACCATGACGGCCGGCCGGCTCACCGAATTCCTGGCCTATATGACCCTGCTGCAGTCGCCGATCCGCCAGATCGCCATGATCTTCGCGGCCGCGGCCAGGGCCACGTCGTCGGGCGGTCGACTGTTCGAAATCCTCGACCTTAAGCCCGAGATCGCCGACGCGCCGGGCGCGCCCGATCTGTTGGTCACCGATGGCGTCGTCAGGTTCGAACACGTGGACTTCGCCTACGATCCGGGAAAGCCGGTGCTCACCGACATCACCTTCGAGGTGCGCCCCGGGAAGACCCTGGGCATCGTCGGGCCGCCGGGGGCCGGCAAGTCGGCCATCGCCAACCTGGTCCCTCGGTTTTACGATGTCACCGGCGGTCGCGTGACCATCGACGGTCAAGACGTGCGCGACGTCAGCCTCGCGTCCCTGCGCCGGTCCGTGGGTCTGGTGCAGCAGGAGTCCTTCCTGTTCGACGCCACGGTGACGAACAACATCGCCTACGCGGACCCTTGGGCCGAGGAGGTGCGCATCGAGGAGGCGGCCCGCACCGCCCAGATCCATGACTACGTGGCCTCCCTACCGGGCGCCTACGGGACGAGGGTCGGCGAACGAGGGGTGGCGTTGAGCGGCGGCCAGCGCCAGCGCATGTCCATCGCCAGGGGCGTCGCGCCAGGCCCCGGCGTGATGATCTTCGATGATTCCACCGCCGCCATCGATGCCGTCACCGAGAAGAAGGTGCGCGACGCCCTGAGCCAGGCGATGGCCGCCAAGGCCACCATCATCATCGCCCACCGCCTGTCGTCGCTGATGCACGCCGACGAGATCCTGGTCCTTGAGGAGGGGCGGATCGTCGAGCGCGGGACCCACGCCGAGCTTCTCAAACAGGGCGGCGAATACGCCGACCTCTACGCCCTGCAGACGAGGGCCGATCAGGGGCTTTCCATCGCCGACGCGCGCATCCGGCGCAAACTCGAAGCGGCGGAGGCGACATGACCGACATCGCCGACGACATCCCCCGCCGCAACGCCAACCTCGGAACCGCCGACGCCGAGGAAATCTTCGCGACCTTCGACACGCGCATCATCCGCCGGTTCCTCGGCTTTCTGGTACCGCACCGGATGCTGCTCGTCGGCGCGCAGGCGGCGGTGCTGCTCTCGTCCTTGAGCTCGGTCGCCATTCCCTGGACCATCGGCGCGATCGTCAGCGCCGCGGTGGCCGGCGACGCGGGGGCGATGCAGGCGCGCATGGCCCTTTTCGCCGGCCTGGTGCTGGCCACCGCCGTCTCAGGCTTCTGCGATCAGTGGATGACCTCACGCCTCGCCCAGCGGGTCATCTTCGACGTGCGCCGCGCCATGTTCGCCCATTTCCAGGACGTGGCCCTGACCTTCATGGACAAGACCCACGTCGGCCGGATCATGTCGCGCCTGCAAGGCGACGTGAACGCGCTGCAGGAATTTCTGGAGAGCTCCACCGGCGCGCTCGGCGATTTCACCACCCTCATCGGCTACGCCGGCGTGCTGTTGTGGATGGACTGGCGCCTGGGCCTGCTCACGCTCTCCACGATTCCCGCCCTTATCGTCGTCCGCGCCGTGTGGCTGCCCCACTCCAAGGCCACGTTCCAGCGGGCGCGCGACGCCTCCTCGATCGCCAACGGCGCCTTGGCGGAAAATATCAACGGCGTGCGCACGGTTCAGGAATCGCGCCGGGAGGCGCTCAACTTCGAGCTCTATGAAGAAAAGGCGCGCGAGAACTTCGACGCGGCCGTGAAATCCTCGTGGCTGGCCCAGATCATGACCCCGACTGTGGACATCCTCACCGGGATTGCCATGGCCTTCATCATTGTCGTGGGCGGTGAGGAGGCGCTGGGCGGCGCCGTGGCCGTGGGCGTGCTGGTGACCTTCATCCTTTCCGTCCAACGCTTCTTCGAGCCGGTGCGCCTGCTCTCGATGCAGTACACCGTGATGCAGCGGGCCATGGCCGCCGGACACCGCATCTTCGAGGTGCTGGATGTGCCGGTGACTATCAGTGACCGTCCGGGCGCACGCACGCTGGACGGCGCGGAGGCGACCATCGAGCTTGACCATGTGACCTTCGGCTACGCGCCGGAACGCGCCATCCTGCACGACGTCTCGCTTAAGATCGAACCGCGCAAGGTGGTGGCGCTCGTGGGGCCAACCGGTTCGGGCAAGACCTCCATCGCTTCCCTGGTCCACCGCTTCTACGATGTGAACCAAGGCGCGGTGCGGGTGGGCGGCGTCGACGTGCGCGACGTGACGCTGGAATCCCTGGGCGCTTTTGTCGGAATGGTGCTGCAGGAGCCGTTCCTGTTCTCCGGCACCATCAATGAGAACATCCGCTACAACACCGCCGGCGCCAGCCGCGAGGATGTGATCGCCGCGGCCACGGCCGTCTCCGCCCACGATTTCATCATGCGCCTGCCGGAGGGCTACGACACCCAGCTCGGCCAGAGGGGCCGCAACCTCTCGGTCGGCCAGCGCCAGCTCGTCTCCTTCGCCAGAGCCCTGGTGGCCGATCCGCGCATCCTCATCCTCGACGAAGCCACCGCCAACATCGACAGCTTCACGGAGCAAGCCATCCAGCGGGCGCTGAAGGTGCTGTTCGCAGGCCGCACCTGCCTGGTCATCGCCCACCGCCTGGCCACGGTGCGCGACGCCGACGACATCGTGGTCCTGCGGGCCGGACGCATCGTCGAACAGGGCGCACACGACGACCTCATGCGCCGCGCCGGGCTCTACGCCAGCCTCTACGCGTCCGCCCACGGCTCGTTCGATGACGTCGAAGCCGGCGAACGGGATCTGGTGGCGACCTGACGGGGCTTTAGTCGACCACGTGCGGCACGAATCTCGCGAGATTGGAGGTTACCAGCCCGTCCTCGCGCACGCCGACCCCCGCCGGTTCGCCATCCACGATCCAGCTGCCGATCACCGGCCGGTTTCCATCGAAGTCCGGCAGCGGGTAAAGATCCTGCCAGATCGCCGGTCCGACATAGGGTCCGTCGGTCGCTGTGAGCGTCGTCCCGTCCCGGACCACCTCTACGTTGCCGCCTTCTCGAGCGAGCACGGGCTTGCGCACATAGCTCGTCGAAGCCGGGCCGTCGGCGCGCGCCCACAGCAGGTTGGGATGGCGCGGAAAGAGATTCCAGAGGATCGGCAGGATGGCCTTGTTGCTCCAGATCATCTTCCAGATGGGCTCGATCCAGGTCGTGCGATTGGCGTTCTGGGCGATGCGCGGCCCGAAGTCCTCGGCCGCCATCCATTCCCAGGGATAGAGCTTGTAGAGGGTGCGGATCTCGCGGCCTTGGAGGTCGAGGAAGCACGCGGCGCCGTCCCGCGTGGCCAGACCGATGTCACGCATGGCGATGCCCACTGTTTCCAGGCCGGCCTCGCGCGCCAGGTCCATCATATAGGCGGTGGTCACCGAGTCTTCGCCGGCGCGGTCCGGGACATGGCCGAAGTGCACCACCGGATCGGCGAGGTAGGGCGCGATGTCGGCCCATTTGGCGCCCAGGGCCTCATGCAGGTCGTTGATCTGCCCGAGGGCCGGGAAGACTTCCTCCTTCCAGAACCACTGGACCACCGCCGCCTCGATCAGCGAGGTGGGCGTATCGCAGTTGAACTCGAAGAGTTTGGGCGGCCCGTCGCCGTCGAAGCCCAGATCGAAGCGACCATAGTTGAGCGCCGGGGGCGAGCTGCGCCACGCTTCAGTCACCAGCGGCTGGCACCAGTCGGGAATGCCGAAACGGCCCAGAAGGCCTTGCTCGACGACATAGTGGCCGGCCTCGACGAACAAGCGATAGAGTTCGGCGGTGGCCTCTCGGATCTCCCGCGCCTCGCGCGGACGGAAGCTGTAGCAGGCGGCCTCATTCCAGTAGGTCGCGGTCCCCACCGAATGCCAGACGAGGCCCAGGGCCTCCACCTTGGCGCGCCAATCGGCCCTCGGTTCGAGAGAGAGCCGGCGCAGGTTTATTCTCCAGATCCGCCGTCGCCGCCGCCGTGTCCGTCCCCGCTCGCGCCGAAGCCTCCACGGGTGATACCCTCGGTCGGCGCTGAATCGTAGCTGACTCCCGCCTCCGGCGTCAGCAAGCCGCCGGCGATCGGCTCCCCTACCGCGGGGACAGCGGCCGAGCCGGCACGGAAGTAGAGCCATCGGCCGGCGCCGATGACATGGCCGCTGGAGCCGCAGTTGCTGTCCGGCGCGCGTCGGCCTTGCGAGTCCTCGCACACGCGCCAGTCGCTGCTCGGCCGATCGCACCCGGCAAGCACAGACGCTGAAAGGCCCAGCATGATCGCCAAGGCGCCTCTATCGATGGTCTTTGTCACATCGCCTCCCCCGGCGGAACGCGGCCGGTTTGGCCGGTGGGAGCCGGCCTTGTCAATCGGGGCTCTGGCGTAAGCTTGAGCGACATCCTAGATTCCGTTCCGGACGCGCCGTCATGGCGTGAAGGGAGAGCCCATTGGCCACGACATTCCGGCGCATCGCGCGCCTTTGCCTGATCGCGATCGCACCCCTGGCGCTGGCCGGCTGCGGCATCAACGATATCCCGCGCAAACAGGTGGCCGCGCAGACGGCCTGGGCCGACGTGCAAAACAACTATCAGCGCCGCGCGGACCTGATCCCCAACCTCGTGGCGACGGTGAAGGGTTACGCCGCCCAGGAACAGCGGACCCTGGTGGAAGTGACCCAGGCGCGGGCCAGCGCCACCCAGGTCAAGGTCGATGCTTCCACGCTCACCAATCCCGCAGCCTTCCAGCAATATGAGCAGGCCCAGAACCAGCTCTCCGGTGTGCTCGGGCGCCTGATGATGATCCAGGAAAAGTATCCGGACCTGAAGTCGAACCAGAACTTCCTGGCCTTGCAGGACCAGCTTGAAGGCACCGAGAACCGGATCGCGGTGTCCCGGCGCGACTACAACGCCGCCGTGCAGGACTACAACACCACCCTGCGGGTCCTACCGACCTCCATCTGGGCGCATACGTTCTATGGCGCCGACAAGGCCATGCCCCTGTTCTCGGCCACGGCCTCGGCCCAGTCGGCGCCCACGGTGAGCTTCGATAATTCCATCCCGCCAGGCGCCGCGCCGGGTTCGCCGCCGCCAGCTCCGGCCGCCAATACGGCCGCGCCATGATCCGTCAGGCGGGGCTGCTGGCGCCGGTCCTCGCTCTGTTCATCGCCTTTTTCTGCGCGCCGGCGCTCGCCGCGCCGCAGTATCCGACGCTCACCGGGCGGGTGGTGGATGACGCTCATGTTCTGACGCCGCAGGTCCAGGCGGACCTCACCGCCAAGCTCGCCGCGCTGGAGCAGTCCACCAGCCGGCAGCTGGTGGTGGTCACTCTGCCGAGCCTCAATGGCCAGGAGATTGACGACTATGGCGTCGGGCTGCTGCGCGCCTGGGGGATCGGCCAGAAGGGCATCAACAACGGCGCCGTGTTCATCATCGTCCCCTCCGAGCACAAGACGCGCATCGAAGTCGGCTACGGTCTTGAGGGCATTCTCACCGATGCGCTCTCCGGCGTGATCCTGCGCGAGGCGGTGCTTCCGAAGTTCCGCGCCGGTGACATACCGGGTGGCGTCACCGCCGGAACCGACGCCCTGATCGCTCAGCTCAGCGCCGATCCCTCCACCGCCGAGGCCAAGGTGGCGGCGGCCGAGCAGGCGCAGGCTACGCCCACGCGGCGCATGAACCCCATCGGTGGGATTATTCCGCTCATCTTCCTGTTCTTCATCATCACCTCGATCTTCCGAGGCGGCTTCGGCGGCGGCATGGGCATGCTGTTGCCGATGATGTTCCTCTCCGGCGGCTCACGCGGCGGCTGGGGTGGGGGAGGCGGCGGCTTCGGCGGCGGTGGGGGTTTCAGCGGAGGCGGCGGCATGGGCGGGGGCGGCGGCGCCTCCGGAGGTTGGTGACATGCTGAGCGCGATCGAAGAGGACCGCATCGCGGACGCGGTGGCCAAGTGCGAGGAGGCGACATCCGGCGAAATTTTCGTCGTCCTTGCCGAGGAAGTCTCGAAATACCGCGAGATTCCGCTGGCCTGGGCCGCCGCCGTGGCGCTCGCCGTGCCGCCCCTGGCGCTGGCCCTTAGCCTCAAGCCCCTCATGGATCTGGCGGGCGATCTGTGGCTGAACAGCCAGGCGGAGGGTCTCGCGCCGGCCATGGGCGTCGTGCTCGCCGTCTATGCCGCTGCTCAGATTGCACTCTTCCTCGTGGTGCTGGCGATCGTACACATTCCCGCGGTGCGCCGGCCGCTGACGCCCCGCGTCCTGAAGCGCCATCGCGCGGCCGAGGCCGCTCAGCACCAGTTCGTGGGCGTCCGCGCGGCGGGTGGCGAGACCGGCGTCCTCATCTTCGTCGCTCTGGCCGATCACCAGGTCCAGATTCTGGCCGACGCCGGCATTCACCAGAAATGCGGCGAAGCGCCCTGGTCTCGGGCCGCGAACGCTATCACCACCGCCATGAAGGCCGGCCAGGACCCCACCGGCGGGGTCATCGAGGCCGTCCAGATCTGCGGCGCCGCCCTCGCCGAGCACTATCCCGCCACCGGTCCGCGTGACCACCCCGTCTCGTCCCGACCGATAGAGATCTAACGGCGGGAGGCCACGGCGGCGCGAATGACGGCGACACTGGCGTCGACGTCCTGCCGCGCGGTGTCGACTGCCAGCCGCTCGCCGTCCCAGGCTTCATAGCCGCGCGCCGCCACTTCCTCCCAGGTGGGTTGAACGTGACCTGGAATGTCGCCGATCCGCGCCTCGACGCGCCGGCGATGATCGCCGGCGTCGGAGCAGATCACCTCCACGTCCAGGCTCGCGACGCCGGCGTCGCGCGCGACCCCCCGCCAGGCGGATCGGGTCACGGCCAGAGGATTGACGCTGTCGGCCACAACGGCGAGGCCAAGTCGTAGATTGTCGAGCGCGACGGCATAGGCGGCGCGGTATCCGGCGTCCGCCAGGTCACTCGTGACCCCAGACGCCCGGATGGCCTGCTCGAGGGAATCCACGCGCACGTGAACGGCGCCCATCGCACGCGCCAGAGATCGGGCGAGGGTGGTTTTTCCGACGCCGGGCAAACCGCTGAAGATGATGAGCATTTCGCGCGAAACCTTTCGCATGCGTCGGGTGTTCGGTAAACCGAGATCAGGGATGGGTGGAGGCTGGCTGTGGGCAAAGATCCCGGGATCGCGCCCGATCCGATGACGGCGGATGTGGACGCAGTGCAACGCATTCCCGCGGTGCCGACGATCCTTGAGGTCGTCTGCCGCACCACCGGCATGGGTTTCGCCGCCGCCGCCAGGGTTAGTGATGATCGATGGGTGGCCTGCGGCGTGCGCGACACCATCGATTTCGGGCTCCAGCCCGGCAGCGAACTGAAACTCGAGACCACCATCTGCCACGAGATCCGCCAAAGCGGCGAGGCCGTGGTCATCGACCATGTCGCCAAGGATGAGGTGTTCGCCGGACATCCGACGCCGGCCCTCTACGGCTTTCAAAGCTATATCTCGGTGCCGATCGTACTGCCCGACGGACGTTTCTTCGGCACCCTGTGCGCCATCGACCCCAAGCCCGCCAAGGTGAACACGCCGGCCACGGTCGCAATGTTCAAGCTGTTCGCCGAGTTGATCGCGTTCCACCTCGACGCCCACGAGCGCCTGGCCTCCGCGGCCGCCAGTCTGGTGGACGAGCGCCGGACGGCCGAGCTGCGCGAACAATTCATCGCCGTGCTCGGCCACGATCTGCGCAATCCCGTGGCCGCCATCGAGGCCGGGTCGCGGCTGCTTCTCAAGGGCGACCTGGACGACAAGGCCGGCTTTATCGTCGGGCGAATCCAGGCCAGCGCCCGGCGCATGGCGGCCCTGATCGATGATGTGCTCGACTTCGCCCGCGGCCGTTTGGGCGGCGGCCTCGATCTGACGCTGCGGTCCGATCCGCTTGCGCCGGTCTTCGAGCAAGTCATCGACGAGCTCCGCGCCAGCCATCCCGGTCGGATCATCGAGACGCGTTTCGCCCTGGATCGGCCGGTGCGTTGCGACCCTCGCCGCCTCGCCCAGCTGCTGTCGAACCTCGTCGCCAACGCCATGACCCATGGCGCGGCCGACTCTCCCGTATGGGTGCGCGCAAACGCCGGCGTGGACTGCTTCGAGCTCTCCGTTCACAACAGCGGCGATCCGATCCCGCCGGCGGCGCGGGAGAGGCTGTTTCAGCCCTTTGAGCGGGGAGCGGTGAGGCCGACCCAGCGGGGCCTCGGCCTCGGCCTCTATATCGCCACCGAAATCGCCCGTGCGCACGGCGGCGCGCTTGAGGTCGCGTCCTCGGCCAAAGAGACGGTGTTCACCTTTCGAATGCCGCTCTGACGGGTTTCCATTTGACGTGCGGCATACCGCGCGAACAAATGACGCCGATGCAGGATTTGTTGTCGCGTCTCACCGCCGCCGCCATGACCGGCATGACCGCCAGCGTCTGGGCCGAGGTCAAGGGCGACGAGATCGCCATCTTCGATCCGGTGGGCACGCGCACCTTTCGCGAGATCAACACCAACGCCAACCGGCTGGTCCGTGTTTTGCGCGCCCAGGGCCTGAAAGCTGGCGACCCCATCGCGCTTCTCTGCTCCAACCGGGCGGAATTCGTCGAGCTGCTGAGCGCGGCCTTGCGCGGTGGCTTTCGCATCACCCCGGTCAACTGGCACCTCACCGCCGACGAGGTCGCCTATATCGTCGAAGACTGCGAGGCCAAGGCGCTCTTCGCCGAGACGCGTTTTCCTGCCGCCCTCAGCGTGGCGTCGCGCCACCTGAAGGCGAAGTTCTCCATCGGCGAGGAGGCGGAGGGATTTGCGGCCTACGCCCAGGCGCTGGCGGCCGCGGACGGCTCGGACATCACCGATCCGGTCATGGGCGGGGCGATGCTCTACACCTCCGGCACCACCGGCCGGCCCAAGGGCGTCTATCGCCGCGCCGCCACCACGGTGCTCGCGCCAGGCCCCGGCGCGGATGATGACGTGCAGTTGTGCGCCGGGCCGGCCTACCACGCCGCGCCGCTGGCTTTCGACGTGCGCTCCGCCATCGCCCAGGGAAGTCCGCTGGTGTTCCTCGACAAATGGGACAGCGAAGGCATGCTCGCCGCCATTGAGCGCCACCGCGTCACCCGCTGCCACCTGGTGCCGATCATGTTCCAACGCCTGTTGGCGCTGCCCGACGCGGTGAAGGCCAAGTACGACCTCTCCAGCCTCCGCTATGTGGTTCACGGCGCCGCGCCGTGCCCGCCGGAGGTCAAGAAGGCGATGATAGACTGGCTGGGACCAATCCTCTTCGAATACTACGCCGGCTCCGAAGGCGGCGCGGGATTCATTGTCGATTCACGTGAGTGGCTGATCAAGCCCGGAACGGTGGGCCGCCTGCCAGCGCCCGACGCGCTCAGGCTCTACGACGACGACGGCCGCGAGATCACCGAGCGCGGCCGGCCGGGCACGCTCTATTTCCAGGTCTCGCCCATCACGCCATTCGAATATTTCAAGGACCCGGCCAAGACCGCCGGTGCTCACCGCGACGGCTATTTCACCCTGGGCGACGTGGGCTATCTCGACGACGACGATTACCTGTTCCTCACCGGCCGCACGGCCGAGTGCATCATCTCCGGCGGGGTCAACATCTATCCCCAGGAGATCGATAACGAGATCATCAAGCACCCGGCCGTGGAGGATAGCTGCGCCATCGGCGTGCCCAATCCCGAATGGGGCGAGGAGGTGAAAGCCGTCGTCACCCTGCACCCGGGCCACGCGCCGAGCGAGGCGCTCGCGGCGGAAATCCTGGCGTTCGCCAGGACGCGCCTGGCCGGCTTCAAGATCCCGCGCACGCTGGCTTTCGTGGACGAACTCCCGCGCAGCCCCGCCGGCAAGATCCAGCGCGGCAAGGTGCGGGCGCCCTATTGGGCGGGTCGGGCGCGGCAGATTTAGGGGGAAGCTCGGGAATGAAGGCTCGTTTCGCTGGAGCTTTCCTAGCGGCGCTCGGATTAGTCGGCGGCGCGCTGGCGGCGCCCACCCCTTGCGATCGGTTGGCCGCCTATGCGCGCAAGCTGCCCGACAGCGCCTGGGCGAGCGGCGACAAGGCGCTGGCGCCGGCGGTCAACTTCCACACACTTCGCTCGGCGGAGCCACGCAGCACGGAAGCCTCGCCGTTCGAGAAGACTCTGGCCAAGCTGCCCAAGGTGCGGTCGGCGACCGACGCCGATGAGTACAATAACGTTTCCGTAGACCATCTCGACGGGACCGATCTCTACGCATTCTCGACCGTCCAGGGCACGTTGCACTGCCAAACGACAGCCTTCCTAAGGGTCCAACCCGGCGGCCCGGTCCGGCTCGTCCATGGGCCGTCGTCCGGCGACGACGATCCCTGTTGGACGACCTCCGGCGCCTTCGCCCGGGCGTTCGGTCAGCCGGTCTATGTCGTTCACGACGGCCTCTTTCCCACTGCCGTGACCGCATCGCTCACCATGACGCCCTGGGCCGGCGCCCGCTGGGCGGCCGCCTGCAGGGTGACGTTGAAATTCCGGGCCGACTACGCTCTGACCGAGCGTCACTGCGGCGACGCCGCCACCTGCGCCGCGGCGGGCCATATCGCGCGCGCTGTGGCGCTCGCTTACAACCGCGCCCGCGAGGGAGGCGGGGACGGCGCCGGCTTCACCTATGGTCCATCACGCGCGGGCCACGCCGAGGCGGTGAAGAGCTTTCTTGCCGCTCAGGACTCGCCTTCGACCTGGACCCCCGACTTTCCGGCCTTCGGCAGGGAGCCGGCCGACGAGCATCCGATCTCCTATGGGGGATTCGCCCTGTTTCCCCTGACCCTCGAGGGTCGCGACCTCGTCGGCGCCATCGGCCACGAAGGCGTCGGCTGGCGGGAGGGCGCCGAGACCTTGTTCGCCGTCTACATTCTGAAGGATGGTTCCCTGACCCCGCTCGCCGGCTTTGTGTTCGAGCGCTCGCTCGCCGGTCTCACGTCCGCGACGGTCGGTCCCGCCACCGCTGCCAGATAGGCGCCACCGGCCCCGGTCCGACCGCCGCGCCGGCGCTCGCGCCGGGAGAGCCGCCTGTGTCGGCTTGAAAGCCGTCTCGCCCCGGCCTAGCTTGCCGCCTCCAAGGCCAAGGGGGAACAACATGGCTCACCAGGGACAGTGCTTTTGCGGAACGGTTCGGCTCGAAGTCGAGGGAGAGCCGGAAGCCATGGGCTATTGCCACTGCGCCTCATGCCGCTCCTGGTCCGGCGGACCGGTCAACGCCTTCAGCCTCTGGAAGCCGGAAGCGGTCAAGGTCACCGCCGGCGCGGAACATGTGGCGACCTACGAAAAGACGCCCCTCAGTCAGCGCCAATACTGCGCCAAATGCGGCGGTCACTTGATGACCAACCATCCGCCGCTGGGCCTCGTCGACGTATTCGCCGCCACCCTCCCCACGCTCGCCTTCGCGCCGGGAGTGCACGTGAACTACGCCGAGACGGTCCTGCGGATGAAGGATGGCCTGCCGAAGCTGAAGGACTTCCCCACGGAGTTCGGAGGCTCGGGTGAGGCGATCGCCGAATAGTTCGGGGCCAAGCGGGATCAGGTGCCCCTAAGCCTTTGGGGATTATATACTTTGCAAACTACCGCGCTCAGTGCGGCGCCGGCCGCTTCGGGCAGGGCGGCAACCTGACGCAAAAGCCCGCCCTCCTGTTGCGGGTCGCACTGGAACTGCTGGGCAAGCGCCGATTGGCAACGCGGCGGCTTATGAACCACGGCGTATATGATCAGCACCCCAAGGGCCGCGAAGATCAGAACGATCAACGCCGTCATGGTATAGTCAGCCCTATCCTGTGCGTTCATCGCTGGAAGCCCCCAACCTTATGAGGTCCGTTCCCGACGCGTTGAGGCGTGTCGCCCGACCGTTCAGTTCGCCGTCGAAGCGGAAGCGCTCAACGCCGCCAACGTCCTCTTCCATCGACCACCAGCCGCCGCGGTTGACGATCGGGCCGGCGCCCTCGATCACCAGCTGATCGCCCCGCGCGAGGACCGTCGCATAGCCCACCCAGGGGTCGCGGTTGATGTAGACGCCGGCCAGCGCCCGCAGGCGTTCGGGCGCGACGGGCTGGGGCAGGGCCGCGTCCCGCCCGAACAGGGTCTCGCCCCACCAGAAGCCGGTGACCCTGCCGCGGTCGCGCACGGGGTCGAGGCTGTGCTTGGCGGCGCCCGCGAGCGGCGTCGCCAGCACGCCGTCGGCGAGGTAGAGCGGCGCCGATCCAGCGCTCCCCGTGATTTGCGGGAACTCCGCGCCCGCCGCGAGCGTGAACGCCGTCCCGTCCGGCCCGAGATAGCGCCCATAAAGGGGCGTGGGATCCTTGATCTTCGACGGTCCCAGGGGATCGGGCGCGGCGGGTAGGGGCGCTCCCGCGCGCGCGGCGCGCATCAGGCGGATGGCGTAGGCCGTGGTCTGGCGCGGCCGATAGCCGCCCAGGCGGGCGTTGACGCTGGCGAAGGCCGCCACGCCCGCCGCTGGGTCGGCGTGGAACGACGACGAGAACGCCACCATGCCGCCGGTGTGGTGCAGGCAGGGCGTCCCATCCACCGGTTGGATCGCGACGCCGAGCGCGTATTTCGAGCCTGGGCCGAAATCGGCGTCGCTAGCGATCACCGGCGTGGCGAACCGCCGGGCCGAGGCGTCGGAGAGCACCGGCGCGCCCTTGCCGGCGGCGATGGCCATCATCCCACGCAGGTATCGCGCCATCATCTCGGAGGTGGCGGCGATGCAGCCGGCCGGCGTGTCCTCCGGATCCCACTTGGCCTCGGCCATCTCGGCTCCAGGCATCTCGGCGGCGAGGGTCTGGTCCCACGGCAGATAGGCCTTCGGAAAGCGCTGACGGTTCGCCTGCGTGATCTGGCCGGCGATGTCGGCGACGCCCAGCGGTTCGCGCACGCGCTTCAGGATCGCCGCTTCGTGGCTCTCGCCAGTGAGGCGCTCCACCGCCGCGCCCAGCAAGTCGAAACCGGTGTTGCTGTAGGAGAATTTCGAGCCGGCCGGAAAGCCGGTCCACAGGCGCCCGTCCGGCGTGCGCGGAAAGATCGGGGCGTCGTCCGGCAGACCGGCGGTGTGGCTCATGACCTGGGCCACGGTGATCGGCGCAGCCGGCCAAGGCGCGGCCGGTAGATACAGGGCGATGGGGGCGTCGAGGTCGATCTTGCCGGCGTCAGCCAGGCTCAGCACCGTCAGCGCCAGGAAGGATTTGCTGATCGAGCCGATCTGAAACAGGTTTTCCGGCGCGACGGGCGTGCGCGCGCAGAGATCGGCCCAGCCCAGGGTCAGGACGGCGGTGAAGCCCTCGTTGTCGGTCACGCTCAGCGTCATGCCCGGCAAGCCGATGGCCAGAAGTTCGCTCCGAGCGTAGGCCGCCCAGGCCTCCAGCGCCGACCGGTAGTCAACGCGCCCGGGCGAGACCACCTGAAAATGCGCCACGGGAATCTCGATCGCGCCCGCAGGCCTGGCCTGCGCCGCCGCCATCGCCGGCGCGCCCAGAGCCGCGGCCCCCGCCGCCGTTGCGCCCAGCCACCCGCGCCTGGTGATATTCATCGCCGCCCTCTTCTTCCTCCCTCCCCTTCATGGGGAGGGTGGACCGCGCGTCAGCGCGGGACGGGTGGGGCCCTCCGCACCACCCCATCCGTCTCGCTGCGCGAGCCACCTTCCCCATCAAGGGGAAGGAGGGTCAATGCTTGATGCAAACTTGCTACCGCCGCCGCGACCTCGGCCGGCTTTTCCGCGATGACCATGTGGCCGGCTTCGGGGATGGTGACGAGGCGCGCGCCAGCGATTCCGGCCGCGAACGCCGGACCGTAGACCGGCGGGATCAGGCGGTCGCTCTCGCCCCACAGGATGACTGTCCTGGCCTTGATGCGGTAGAGGCGCTGGGCCAGGCCGCGCTCCGGGATGGGGAACAGGATCTTGCCGGCCATGCCCATCTGGCGGGCGTTGCGGATGAGATAGGTCTTGAGAAACTCCGGGTCGTCCAGCGTCAGGCTGGCGGTCATCAGTTTCGCGCCCGCCTCCGGGTCGTGGAACAGGTAACCGGGCATTTCGTAGGGCATCAGACTGAACATGTCCGGGATCGGATGATCGTCGAGCCACAGGCCAGCCGGCGCGATAAGCGCCAGCCGCGAGACGTCATTGGGGGCCAGGGCGGCCATCTCGGCGGCGATCATGCCGCCCATGGAGTGGCCCACGAGCACGGGATCCTTCAGCCCCAGCCCCTCGACCACGTCGGCGGTGTGCAAGGCGAAATCCAGCATATCGCGCAGCGACCCGCACTCCTCGGTCTCGCCATATCCGGGCAAGAACGGCGCATATACATGCCAGCGCTCGGCCAGGGCGGCGAGGATCGGGTCCTCCGCCGTCATTCCCCCGGCGCCGTGCAGATAGACGAGCGGCTCGCCTGAACCGCCTTCGAGATAGCGCACCTCGGCTTGGCGGGTGGCGAGGTTCTTGGATGCGAAGCTCATCAGACGTGCTCCGCCTTGCGGGCGTATTCGGCGGGAAGCGAGCCTGGCGTCGCGCGTGTCTCCAGCGGATGGCACCAGAAGCGCTCGTCACCCTCCGTGGCCGGCAGCAGGCCGCGCAGCTTGGGCATCACCTTCTCGGCGAACAGCCGCGAGGAATACATGCATTTGTCGGCCGGCATGTCGCCCACGTGCATCAGGCAGAAGATGTGGCCGACGTTCAAACCCTTGATCAGCTCTTCCATCCGCTGTCGGACGGTCTCCGGCGAGCCGGCGATCACATGGCCGCCTTCGGTGAGGTCTTTCCAGGTCAGTTCGCCGAAGCCCTTGGGCGGCGCGTATTGCGACAAGGCCCCGGTCTGGATGGTCTTGATGGTGCGGTAGCCGGGCGCGTCGGCGAACCCCGGATAGACGTGCAGGCAGCGGTTGTAGAAATAGTTCAGGTGCTGGGAGTAGAGCCGCTCGGCCTCTTCGTCAGTCTCGGCGACGCAGATGGTCTGGGCGAAGCCGGCGCGATAGGGCGACGCGTCCGGCGCGTTGCGCTCAGCCACCCGGTCCCAATAGCCCTGCAGCAGGGCCTTGGCGCGGATGTAGCCGGTGAAGCTCAGGTAGGAATAGGAATAGGTGTTGTCGATGCAGAAGTCGTAGGTCTCCACCGAGCCGCCGCCCGGAATATGCACCGGCGGGTGCGGCTGCTGGATCGGCCGCGGCCAGATATTCACGTGGCGCAGCTTGTTGTAGCGGCCGTTGAAGGCGAACGGCTCGCGCGTCGTCCAAGCCTTGATGATGAGATCGTGCGCCTCGGCGTATTTCTCACGCGTCAGGGCCGGGATCTGACCGTAGCAATAGTTGGTGTCCATGGAGGTGCCGACGGGGAAGCCGGCCACAAGGCGACCGCCGCTGATGCAGTCGAGCATGGCGAACTCTTCGGCCACGCGCACGGGCGGATTGTAGAGGGCGATGGAGTTGCCAAGGACGACAATCGCGGCGTTCTTGGTGCGCCTGGCCAGTCCCGCGGCGATCAGGTTCGGCGAGGGCATGATGCCATAGCCGTTCTGGTGGTGCTCGTTCACGCCCACGCCGTCGAAGCCCAGCGTGTCGGCGTATTCCAGGAGGTCCATATAGGTGTTGTAGACTTGGTGGCTCTTCGCCGGATCGAACAGGTTCTGGTCGATGTCGACCCACACCGAGCGATTCTTCTCGCGGAAGTCGTCGGGCAGATAGGGCCACGGCATGAGGTTGAACCAGGTGAACTTCATGGAATCCTCCGCGCGGCTTATTCTTCCTTATCGCCGTTCACCGTAGGGCAGGATCGGAGGGCGAGGCAATCGGATTGATCCGCGCGGCGGCCCGCGCGAGAACCGACGCATGAAACGCCATCGCATCGCCGTCATCGGCCTCGGCCAGCGTATCGCCCACGTGTTGGCGGCCATGGTCGAAGTCGGCTGGACGCTGGAGGTGGCCGGCTACGCGGACCCAGCGCCCGTCGGCTTGCCGATCCTCGCCGAGCACGTGATAGACCCAGGCCGCGCCTACGCCGACGAAGCGGCGCTCCTGGCCGACGGGCCGTTCGATCTCGTCATGGTCGGCTCACCCAACCACCTGCACCTCGCCCATCTCGAGGCCGCCTTCGCTGCCGGCTTCCCGATCTTCTGCGAGAAGCCGATCGTGCGCACGATCCCCGAGACCATGGCGCTGGCGACACGCCTCGCGGGGCGGACCATCCCGCCGCTCTTCATCGGCCTCGTCATGCGCTCCATGCCCATCGTGCGCGAGGTGATCGCGCGGGCGGATGGCGGCGCACTGGGCGAACTCGTCTCCATGGACGCCACCGAGCATCTGCACCCGGAACATGGCGCCTATCTCGCCCGCAACTGGCGTCGGCGGGCCGATTTCGGCGGCTCGTTCATGCTCGACAAGGTGTGCCACGACTTCGATATCTTCGGCCGCATCGCCCGTGGCCGGGCGGCGCGGGTGGCGAGTTTCGGCGGTCGGCGCATCTTCCATTCTGGGCGCGCCGAGGCGCCGAAGACCTACGACGATGGCGCGCCCGCCTATGCCCTGCGTGACGCCGGCTGGGCGGCGGCGAACGACGCTTTCCACTCCGACATGGATCTCTTTGACCACCAGGTGGCCATCGTCACCTATCAGAGCGGCCTCGCGCTCTCATTCCACTCCAACAGTCACGTGGCCCTGCAGGAGCGGCGCTGGTACCTGGCCGGGACGGAAGGAACCCTCATCGCCGACTTGGTGCGCAACAAGCTCATGGTCCGCCGCGCGCTCGACCGCGGTAGGCCCGAGCGCATCGACTTCGCCACCCGCACCGCCGACCTGCACAACGGCGCCGACCAGGCCATGGCCCTCGATCTTAAGGCGAGCCTGGAGCAGGGGGCGGTCTTCCCGGTGACGCCGTGGGAATCAATGGAGGCGGGCCTCACGGTCATGGCCATCGACGAGGCGGCGGCCAGCGGCGAGGCTGTAGACTGCGCGGCGACATGGGCGGCGTTCGACGCCGCCCGCTATGGAGTCTGAGAAGGGCTCTTGATCCCTCGCGCCTCGATCTGGCGCCACAGAAGCTCATGGAAGGGGACGGCCGACACGACAGCGCGGCTGCGGTCCTTCCAACCCCAGGGACGCACGCTCACCTGGGTCAGCCCAGCTTGTTCGAAGGCGCGCTTCAACGACCGGGCCGTGAACCATTTGAGGTGGGTGCGGTCCATGATGCCCTCGTGCTCATAGTCGAACCGACCGCGCAGGAGGCCGGCGACGATGCGCCAGTGGCCGATGTTGGGCGTGCTCGCCAACACCTCGCCGCCTGGCTTCACGAAGTGCGCCAGGCGCCGCAGCGTCGCCTCGGGATCGGGCAGGTGTTCCAGCACCTCGCCCATGACCAGGAGGTCGAAGCTTGCTTCCCGGTAGGGGATGTCGAGGCTATCCACGTCGCCGACGATGACGTCGGTCAAGACTTGCGCGGCCTCGCGCGCGGCGACGCCCTGGCGCTCGATGCCGATCCAGGCGCCGCATTTGCCCTCGCGCAGAGCCAGCGCGCCGGTTGCGCCTGATCCGCAACCCAGCTCCAGCACCACTCGCGCTGGATTCCGCGGCATGGGGTCCACCCAGTCGCGCCGCGCCTGCGCGAAATAGGCGGGCGCCTTGGCGTCATAGGCGTCATCGAGATGGGCGACGGTCGTCATGGCCGGGCTTGTAGCTCATTTCCAACGCCGGAGGATCGGTCGCTTACCGTCGCGTGACCGTTTCATCGCCTCCGGCCGTGGTCTAGGCTCGCGCAAGGAGGAGACTTTGACCGACCAGGCGGCCGATCTCGCGCAGTTTCTCGACGGCGTTGTTCGCCAGCGCCTGGGCGGCGAGGGCGCCGGCGGCGTGGCGCGCCTGTCGGCGGGGGCCACGCAGGAGATCTGGCGCTTCCACATGGTCAAGGACGGGGCCGAGGTTCCCTTGATCCTGCGCCGCGCGCCGGGGGGCGATCGGGTGTCCGAGACCGCTGTCGGCCTGGAGACCGAGGCCCGCCTGATCGAGGACGCCGGCGCCATCGGCGTCCCCGTGCCGCCCGTCCGCTACGTGTTTTCGCCTGAGGATGGCCTCGGCCACGGCTTCATCATGGGCTTCGTCGAAGGAGAAACTCTGGGCGGCCGGATCGCGCGCGGCGAGGCGCTCGCGGTCGCGCGGCCCGGGCTCGCCCGCCAGTGCGGCGAAATCCTCGCCCGCATCCACACCCTCGATCCGGACAGATTTCCGAGCCTGAGGCGCGCGGCCCCGGCCGATCTCGTCGCTCAGTACGCGGAGGCCTATCGAAACTCCGCCTGGCCGCGGCCGGTGTTCGAGCTCGCTCTCCGCTGGCTCTCCGACCGTTGCCCGCCGCCGCCCGAGCATCCCCGCCTGGTCCACGGCGATTTCCGCAATGGCAATCTGATGGTGGGCCCGGAGGGCGTGCGCGCGGTGCTCGACTGGGAGATCGCCCACGTGGCCGATCCCATGGAGGATCTCGGCTGGATCTGCGTCGGCTCGTGGCGGTTCGGCGTCGACGACAAGCCGGTGGGCGGCTTCGGTCTGCGCGAGGACCTGTGGGCCGGCTACGAGGCGGCCGGCGGCGCGCCGGTTCGACGAGAGCATGCCCTGTGGTGGGAGGTGTTCGGCTCTCTGCGCTGGGGCGTCATGTGTTCGGGCATGGCGTCCGTGTTCCGTACCGTGGACCCCAACGTCGAGCGCGCCGTCATCGCCCGCCGCGCGTCGGAGACCGAAATTGATCTCATGCGGCTGATGGCGGCCTGACGATGCAGGACGAACCGAGACCCGAAGAGATCCTGGCGGTCGTGGCCAAGTTTCTGCGCGAGACCGTGGCCCCGGCCGTCGATGGCCATATCTCGTTCAACGTGCGCGTCGCCGCCAATGCGCTGGAGATGACCCGCCGGCAGCTCCAGGACAGCACGGGCGGGGACGAACATGCGCGTCTCGCCGTCCTGCTGGGTCATGACGGCGATCTCGCCGACCTCAACGCCGAGCTATGCCGCCGCATCGCCTCTGGCGAGATGACGCCGGCGACGCCCGGCCTTGCCGATCACCTATGGGCCGCCACCCTCGCCAAGCTCGCCGTCGACCAGCCCACCTACTGGGGCTACCGCGCCGCGCTGGCCGAGCGGGGGGGTGTGTGAGCGCCGCTACAGCCGCGTTCCTCCATCCCCTCATGGGGAGGGTGGATCGCGCGCAGCGCGAGACGGGTGGGGCACGCCGCCCCACCCCATCCGTCTCGCTTCGCGAGCCACCTTCCCCATCGAGGGGAAGGAGGATTTGCGCCTTGGATGATCACCCCTCCCTCTCCCGTTGGGAGAGGTAACTGGAGCACACCATGGATTTCGCCCTGCCGCAGGATCTGGTCGACTATCTCGCCGAGCTCGACGCCTTCATCGAAGCTGAGATCAAGCCGCTCGAGCGGCAGGACGACAACATCCGCTTCTTCGACCATCGGCGAGAGCACGCCCGTACCGACTGGGACAACAACGGTCTGCCGCGGCATGATTGGGAGCTGTTGCTGGCCGAAGGCCGCCGCCGGGCCGACGCCGCCGGCCATCTGCGCTACGGCTGGCCCAAGGAATGGGGCGGCAAGGGCGGCACCCAGCTCGGCATGGCGGTGATCCGCGAGCACCTGGCCGCCAAGGGCCTTGGCCTGCACAACGACCTGCAGACCGAGCACTCCATTGTCGGCAACAACCCCTTCATCATCATGTTCAAGTCGTTCGCCACCAACGCCCAGTACGAGCGCTACGGCGAGGCGCTGCAAAAGGGCGAGATCCGCTCCGGCTTCGGCCTCACCGAGCCCATGCATGGCTCTGACGCCACCTTCATGGAGACGCGCGCCGTGCGCGAGGACAAGGACGGCGTGGCCGGCTGGCGCATCAACGGCGAGAAGATGTGGACCACCGGCATGCACGTGGCGACCCACATCATGGTTTTCGCCCGCACCGGCGGGAAGGATGGCGACGCCGAGGGCATCACCGTTTTCCTGGTGCCGGCCACGACGCCCGGGGTGAAGGTCGAGGAGTATCTCTGGACCTTCAACATGCCCACGGACCACCCGCGCGTGAGCCTCACCGACGTCTGGGTGCCCGACGAGGCCATCTGGGGGGTCGAGGGCCGCGGCCTCGGCCTTGGCCAGTCCTTCGTGCACCAGAACCGCATTCGCCAGGCGGCCTCATCCCTGGGCGCGGCGGTGTTCTGCATCGAGGAGAGCGTGAAATACGCCAGGGCGCGCAAGCCGTTCGGCAAAGCTCTGGCCGAGAACCAGGCCGTCCAGTGGCCGCTGGTGGAGCTCGCCACCCAGTGCGAAATGCTGCGGCTGCTGATCTACAAGACCGCCTGGCAGATGGACAACATGGAGCACAAGGAGGTGGAGAAGCAGATCTCCGACAAGGTCTCCATGTGCAACTATTGGGCCAACCGCCTGGTGTGCGAGGCCGCCGATCGCGCCATGCAGACCCACGGCGGCATCGGCTATTCGCGCCACAAGCCCTTCGAGCACATCTATCGCCACCACCGCCGCTATCGCATCACCGAGGGCTCGGAAGAGATCCAGATGCGCAAAGTCGCCGCCTTCCTGTTCGGCTATCTCGGCCCCCGGCGGAAAGAGCTGTCGGCGATCACCTGGGATGATGTGGACTATCGGAAGAACTAGGGCGGGCGCTCATAGGGACGGGCTGCTGGAGAGGGGCGTCCGCTTCTTGGCGCTACGACAGAGTCGGGGTTCGACCCATAGCCGCTGTTGCAAACGGCCGCTTTCTTGGGTGCTGTCCTAGTTAGGACACCCGAGGCGGGAAAGTAGGACACTCGCGATCCGTAGGATCAGCCCAGTAGAGCCAGAACCCCTTTTCACGAACCGACGCCATCCCTTCATTTCCCACTTCGTCGGAAGAGAGGTGCGTGGCGACTCTCCAATCTTCGGCGTGGGCTTCCGAGGGCAAAGCCGTGTCCCGACGGGTGATGAGTCGCAGATTGGAATCGTTCGCATGCGTATGGATAGAATATTCATCCATCACTTTTTTCCGGGCGCCTTTGGCTTTTCCGGTTCAGATGCCGCGCCCTTATCGGCCGCTTCAAGTCCCAGCTGTTCGCGGCGCGCCATTGTCCAACGCAGGCTTTGCTGTAGCGCTGCCGGCAAGACGCTCATCGTGGGCGTGGAGTATCGATCATCGGGTTTCCGCCCGTTGAAGTAGGGGCGCGCCCACGGAAGCCAGAGGACATTGTCCAAGTCAAACCGGGTAGCCTGCGGCAGTCTGAGGACGTTCAGCGTTGCAAAGTTCGAGATGGTAAAGTCGTTTGGACGCCGTCCTATCTTGAGCTTCGAGGTTCCGTAGACGGTTTGAACGTAGAACCGCCCATCAGGCGGCTGCGTCGCATACCGCACCTTGAGGATGAGCGCGGGGCGCGGCTTCGGACCCGGAACTCCGGGGCTCAGATGCTCAGGGAAGTTGCACCAAACGATGCTGGCAGGAGCCGGGACCGAACCCGAGCCCCACCATTCGAGCGTTAGCTCACCATTGGAACTCATGGACAAGGTCACCCATCTCCGACTCGACCTGAGGGGCCAAGTGCCGGAGTGCCGCCAACTGTTCTGGGGTGAGCTCGTCGCTGTAGTCCGCCGGCTCGGGGGCCGAGATCGGCGTACCTCTCGCTGCGCGCGGATCGTACATCGGCGGTCGGTTGCTCATTGGGGCGCTCTGACTGTTTGGCTCATAATGTGCCAGCGTGGGCCGGCCTGGTCGGTTCCATAGAGAGGGCCAATATGCGTTAGACCACTCCAACGCAGGCCCGTAAACCCTGTTCCGTGGGTCCAGTAGTTAAGAATTGTTGAGCCTCCGCGCCAGGGGGAGGCGCAGGGTACGACGTCCCGAATGAGTGAATGGCCCCCCTCCACGGTTGCAGGATACGCCCATCGCCGATCTGCGCGCCAGGGCAAATCAACAGCGGCCTATGCGGAAGCGGCCATCTGTCGCAGCGAAATCACACCCGTGAGCGCCGCGTCGACCAACTCGCCGACCGTCCAGATATGATCGGTCACGCCGAGTTGCATCGCGGGCGTGATCCGCAGAGCCTCATGCACCCGGCAGAAATTGTAGTGCGCGGTATAGAGTGCCACGGCGGCGCAGTGGTTCTCCAGTTTCTTGCTGAACGCGTTCGTCAGCCGGGTGAACCGGCGCTGCGCCATCCGAAGAGTGAGGTTCTGTCGCTCGACGTAGGAGGTGCTGATATGGCGAGGGCGCCCCACTACAGCCCGCTTGCTGATGGATACTACCTGGGCGGGCGAATAGCGCCGCGCCGCTTCTACAGCCTGTGGCGCGTCATAGTGCTTATCGATGGTTCCGAATGAGCAATCGAGACCGAACGCTTCATCGACGGCGTTGGGATAGGCGTTGAAAGCGTCGGATGAAATCTCCGGCGCCCCGAGGACACGATGGCGCACATCCATGACGAAGGCGCGGGTGTTCTCGGCCGTCCGCTTGCCGACACGGTAGCTCAAGATCGCCTTGGCGGCGCCAGCGAGAGCGATGAAGACGTATTGATCGCCCACGTCGGCGCTGTCGTCCGGCTTGATCTGCCGTTGCTTCTTGCCAACGAAGCTCCACGCCTCGTCCAGTTCTATGCGGGCGACGTGGAGGTTCCGCATCAGCGCGTCATGGATCTCGGCGCAGCCGAAGCCGATCGTCCGCTCTCCACCCATCTCTAGCTGGCGCACCCTAACCCGCCCAGCAGCCGCACGGTGCTCTTGTAGGTCGGCGAACGATCTACCGCGGTGACGAAACGCCGGTCGGCTGTCACCACCTGGGTGTTCTCGCGGATCGCCAATGCCAGATAGAGGCAATCGCAGACTGGGTGAGCCAGCTTGAGAGCAAGCTCAGTCGCGGCCTCAAGGTCGGCCTCTATCGCCGTCGTCGTCACCGGCGCATTGAAGAGTTCGGCAAGGCGTTCCCTGGCCCCGTCAGCGCTGATTTCGCCCCTTTGGGCGCGGCGCCAGAGGGCGTTGGCGGCTTCCACTAGCCACAACGGGGGGGCGATCAACTCCTCATCGAGCAGAGCGCTCGCGGCCTCGCCGCCGGTCTCGTCCAACACCCATTTGAGGGCCACCGACGCATCGATGACCAGGCTCATCGGTTGTCGCGATCCTGGCGGATGAGATCGGCCGACTCGCCTTCGATCCGGCCCTTGGTCTCATCGCGGAGCCGGGCGGCGCGCGCGCGGAATCCGTCGCGGCCGGCCTTCAACGCCTGCTCGAGTATGGCGCGGTGTTCAGCCTCGGCGCTGCGGCCATGACCCGCGGCCCGGCGCTTCAACGCATCGACCACATCACGGGGAACATCCCTGACCAGAAGTTGGGGCATAGTGGATTGCTATCAGATGATAGCGTAGATCGCAAGTCCGGCGCGCCGCGATTCAGAGATTGACAATTTGCAATAAATTCCTTAAATGTTCTCCTTAGCGCAATCGCCAAGCCGCGAGGATTTCCATGACCGAGACTCCCACCCCTACATCCGGCCGTCTGGCCAACGGCCGCTTTGGGCCTGGGGCCCCAGGCCGCCCGCCCGGCGCGCGCAACCGGCTCTCGCTTAAGAGGATGCTGTCGATCATGGAGGAATTTGAGGCCGGCAAGCGCGCGCTGACGGCGCGCATCGACGCTGCCCTCGCCATCGAATCGGGTCGCCGAGGCCGTCGCGCACGAATTAAATAAGGTGAATCCGCCTTGGAAATTGAGTTTTTAAGGTCGCCAGCCTGACGCCGACCGAGATCACCCCGCTGAATAAGGTGACCCCACCGTCGGAACGGTGGATTTAAGGTCGATCTCCCGGCCCAAGGCTCCCACAAATTGCGTCATCCGACATTCGGCCGCCGAGGCCGCCGCTAGCGAATTAAATAATGTGAATCCGCCTGGAAATTGCGGTTTTAAGGTCCCCGCCCTGGCCGGTTGCTCACGTCAGATAGGAGTGGACGATCGCCACCAGCTCCTCGGCGGCCTGGACGCGCGGGTCGTCCTTGGGCGCCGCCGGGTCGACCATGTGTTCCCGGATGTGGTCTTCGATGACCTCGGCGATGAACCCGTCCATGGCCCCCCGGCAGGCCGTCGCCTGCTGCAACACGCGGGCGCACTCGCTGTCCTGGCCGACAGCGCGTTCGATGGCTTCGAGCTGGCCGCGAATGCGCCGCAGCCGATTGAGCAGCTTTTCCTTTTCCGTGTGGATGTGCGCCATTTCGATCCTCGACCATAACCCTGGGGGGTATATAGGCTCTCGTCGGCGCGTTGCGAAGCTAGCGCCCCTCGAACTTGGCTTTGCGCTTCTCCACGAAGGCGGCCATGCCTTCCTTCTGGTCCTCGAAGGCGAACAGGGAGTGGAACAGGCGCCGCTCGAGCTTCACGCCCTGGGTGAGGGTCGTCTCATAGGCCGCGTTGACCATCTCCTTATTCATCATCACCGCCAGAGGTGATTGGCCGGCGATCTTCTTGGCCGCCTCCATGGCCGCCGGCAGCAGCTCGGCGGCTGGCAGGACCCGACTGACCAGGCCCGCGCGCTCGGCCTCGGCGGCGTCCATCATCCGCCCGGTGAGGATCATCTCCATGGCCTTGGACTTGCCGACCTGGCGCGTCAGGCGCTGGGTGCCGCCGATGCCCGGCGCGACGCCGAGGTTGATCTCCGGCTGGCCGAACTTCGCCGTGTCGGCCGCCAGGATGAAATCGCACAGCATGGCCAGTTCGCAGCCGCCGCCCAGCGCATAGCCGGCCACCGCGGCGATGATCGGCTTGCGGCATTGCTCAAGCGCGCGGGCGCCGGCGGTGAAGAAGTCGGCCTTGAACATGTCGGCGTAGGACTTGTCCGACATCTCCTTGATGTCGGCGCCGGCGGCGAAGGCGCGTTCCGACCCGGTGATGACGATGCAGCCGACGCCGGCGTCGGCCTCTGCGGCGGCGAGCGCGGCGGCCAGCTCCTCCATCAGGCGGCTGTTCAGCGCATTGAGCGCCTCCGGCCGGTTGAGCCGGATAAGTGAGACGCCGTCAGCCGTCTCGACGATCAGGGTGTCATAGGCCAAGGCGGTGTCCTTCAGGGAAGCGGCGACCATTCCTGGTCGGGCGGCAAGGGGGCGAAGATGGCGTCCAGGAGCTTGTCAGTGACCCCCTCGATCCGCGGCGGATGCCAGTGCGGGGCGTTGTCCTTGTCGACGATCACCGCGCGCACGCCCTCGGCGAAATCGTGGCTGACGACGATGTGCGCGGCGATGCGCATCTCCATGACCATCTCGTCGGCGAAGCTGGTCATGCGCGCGCCGGCGCGAAGCTGGCGCAGCGCCGTCTTCATGGAGAGCGGCGACTTGGTTTTGAGGATGGCCAGCTGGGCGGCCGCCCATTCCGAGCCGTCGGCTTCCAGCGCGGCGAAGATCGCCTCGAGCGTGTCGTGAGCGAATAGCCGGTCGATGGCGTCGCGGCGGTCGGCGATCGCGGCGTGGCCTGGATCCCACTCCAGCTGGGCGAGGATCTCTTCAATACTAGATGGATCGGTGACAATCGCGGCCTTGAGCGCCGGAAGATTGCGCGATTCCACCACGTCGGTGGTGACGCCCAAAAGCTCGCAGTCGGCCGCCTTGAGTCGCGCGCCGGTGAGCGCCAGCCAGGTCCCCGCCGCGCCGTGCAGCCGGGAGAGGTGCCAACCGCCGCCCACGTCCGGGAAAAGGCCGATGCCGGTCTCCGGCATGGCGAAGGTCGTCCGCTCGGTGCCGATGCGATAGTCGGCCGGCATGGAAATCCCCACGCCGCCGCCCATGGTGATCCCGTCCATCACCGCGATCACCGTCTTGGGGTAGGTGAAGAGCAGGTGATTGAGCTGGTATTCCTCGAAGAAGAATTCCCGCGCGCCGGCGCCGCGCTCAGGCCCGTCCTTCGTCCCGCTCTCGGCCAGGAAGCGGATGTCGCCACCGGCGCAAAAGCCGCGGTCGCCGGCGTGGTCGATGAGCACCGTCGTGACGGCCGCGTCCTCGCGCCAGGCGAGCAGCGCCTCGGTCATCAGCCGCACCATGCCAGTGGTGAGCGCGTTGAGCGCCGCCGGCCGGCTGAGGCTGAGCCGCCCCACCGCGCCCTCGACGCTGGCGATGACCTCAGGCTCGCTCATGACTTGAACATCTCGCGGGCGATGATCACGCGCATGATCTCGTTGGTCCCCTCAAGGATCTGGTGCACGCGCAGGTCGCGCACGATCCGTTCCAGCGGATAGTCCTTCAGATAACCATAGCCGCCGTGGAGTTGCAGCGCCTGATTGGCGATGTCGAAGCCGGCGTCGGTGGCGAAGCGCTTGGCCATGGCGCAGAGGCGCGTGGCGTGAGGATCGCCGGCGTCCAGCGCGGCGGCGGCGCGCCTGACCATCAGGCGGGCGGCCTCGAGATCGGTGGCCATGTCGGCGATTTTGAACTGCAGGGCCTGGAAGTCCTTGAGCGGGCGGCCGAACTGCTTGCGGGTCTCGAGGTAAGCTTTGGCGGTTTCGAGCGCGAAACCGGCCCCGCCCAGGGAGCAGGACGCGATGTTGAGGCGGCCGCCGTCCAGGCCCATCATGGCGATGCGAAAGCCCTGACCCTCTTCGCCGACGCGGTTCGCGGCTGGAATTTCCACGTTATCGAAATGGACCATGGCGGTCGGCTGGTTGGCCCAGCCCATCTTCTTCTCCTGGGCGCCGAACGAAAGGCCGGGCGTTCCGTTCTCGACCACGAAGGTGGAGACGCCGGCGGCCCCCGCCGCGCCCGAGCGGGCCATGACCACATAGACATCGCTCGTCCCGGCGCCGGAGATGAACGCCTTGGCGCCGTTGAGCACATAGCTGTCGCCTTCGCGCCGGGCGGTGGTGGCCAGCGAGGCCGCGTCGGACCCGGCCCCAGGCTCAGTCAGGCAATAGGAGCCGATGAACTCCAGGGTGGTGAGCTTGGGCAGATACCGCTGGCGCAGCTCGTCCGATCCGAAGCGATCGATCATCCACGAGGCCATGTTGTGGATCGAAAGAAACGCCGCAGCCGACACATCGCCCGAGGACAGAGCCTCAAAGATGATCGAGGCGTCCAGGCGCGTGAGGGCCGAGCCGCCCACGTCCTCCTTGATGTAGATGCCCGCGAAGCCGAGCGCCGCCGCCGCCCGCAGGGTCTCCACCGGAAAGTACTTTTCCTCGTCCCAGCGTGCGGCGTGGGGCGCGAACTCAGCCCTGGCGAAGCTGAGCGCCGCGTCCTCGATCGCCCGCTGATCCTCGGAGAGCGTGAAGTCCATCTAAACCACCCGCCTCACCCCATGGTCGGGATGACGAAGGCGGAGTCGTCCTGCGCGCCCTCCGGCCAGCGGGCGGTGACGGTCTTGACCTTGGTGTAGAACTTCACGCCCTCCATACCGTGTTGGTTGGTGTCGCCGAAGGCGCTGCGCTTCCAGCCGCCGAAGGTGTGATAGGCCACCGGCACCGGGATCGGCACATTGATCCCCACCATGCCCACATTGACCCGTGAGGCGAACTCGCGCGCCGCACGGCCGTTGCGGGTGAACAGGGCGACGCCGTTGCCGTAGGGGTGGTCGGAGGCGAGATTCACGGCCTCGTCGAAGCTCTCGGCGCGCACGATCTGTAGCACCGGTCCGAAGATCTCCTCCTGATAGGTGCGCATCGCTGGCTTCACGTGATCGAAGAGGCTCGGGCCGACGAAGAACCCCTCCTCGTAGCCTTGCAGCTTGAAGCCGCGGCCGTCGACGACCAGCTCTGCGCCCTCGTCCACGCCCAGCTGGATGTAGTCCTCTACGCGCTTCTTGTGCGCGGCCGACACCACGGGCCCATATTGCGCGGCCTTGTCGGTGGAAACGCCCACCCTCAGCGAGTCGATCTCGGCCAGCACCTTCTCGCGCAGGGCGTTCGCCGTCTTCTCGCCCACTGGGACCACCACGGGGAGGGCCATGCAGCGCTCGCCAGCCGAGCCATAGGCGGCGCCGATGATGTCTTTTACCGCCTGATCGAGATCGGCGTCGGGCAGGATGACGCCGTGGTTCTTGGCCCCGCCCATGGCCTGGACGCGTTTCCCGTGCGCCGCGCCGGTGGAATAGACGTAGGAGGCGATGTCCGATGAGCCGACGAAGCTCACCGCCCGGATCAGCGGGTGGGTGAGGATCGCGTCCACCGCAACCTTGTCGCCGTTGACCACATTGAGCACGCCGGCCGGCGCGCCCGCCTCCATGAACAGCTCGCCCAGCCGGACGGGCAGGCTCGGGTCCTTCTCGGACGGCTTCAGGATGAAGGTGTTGCCGCAGGCGATGGCCACGCCGAACATCCACATCGGGATCATGGCCGGGAAGTTGAACGGGGTGATGCCGGCGACCACGCCTAGCGGCTGGCGCATGGAATAGACGTCGATGCCGGGGCCCGCGCCCTCGGTGTATTCGCCCTTGAGCACGTGCGGGATGCCGCAGGCGAACTCGATGACCTCGAGGCCGCGCTGAATATCGCCGCGGGAGTCGGCGATGACCTTGCCGTGCTCGCTGGACAACAGCTCGGCCAGCTCGTCCATCCGCGCCTCGACCAGGCGCTTGAATTCGAACATGACCCGGGCGCGCCGCTGCGGGTTGACGGCCCCCCAGCCGATCTGAGCCTTCGCCGCCGATTGAACCGCCGCGTCCAGATCCCCGGCGCTGGCCAGCGCCACGCGCGCCTGAACCTCGCCGGTGTTGGGATTGAAAACGTCGCCGAACCGGCCGCTCGAGCCCGCGAACGCGGCCCCGTCGATGAAGTGTGAAATCGTACGCATGACCAGTTTCTCTCGATCCTCCCGCAGAACGCCCATCTAGGCCGCCCCACCCGGAAACGAAAGCCGCTATCGCCCGTGACATTGCCCCGGCCCTTCCCGCTCTGCGCGCCGGCGCCTATAGTCGCGTCTTTGAGGGGACACGCGCGATCATGAGCCAGGCCGTCGCCATCATCATGGGCAGCCGCTCGGACTGGCCAACCATGAAAGGCGCGGCGGAGAGCCTCGATGCGCTCGACGTTCCCTATGAAGTGAAGATCGTCTCCGCCCACCGCACGCCGGAACGGCTGTACAGCTTCGCCAAGGGCGCGAAGGGGGCCGGCGTCAGGGTGATCATCGCCGGCGCCGGCGGCGCGGCGCACCTTCCTGGAATGACCGCGTCGCTCACCGACCTGCCGGTGCTGGGCGTGCCCATCCAATCCAAAGCCTTGAACGGGCTCGATTCCCTGCTCTCCATCGTGCAGATGCCGGCGGGGGTGCCCGTGGGCGCGCTTGCGGTCGGGGAGGCGGGGGCGCGCAACGCAGGCCTGCTGGCGGCCAAGATTCTCGCTCTTTCCGATCCCGATCTCGCGGCGAGGCTGGCGCGGCAGCGCGCGGCGCTGGCCGAATCCGTCCCCGAAGGCGTGGACGAAGCGGACGACGCCTGATGGCGAACTTCCCGCTCGCGCCGGGATCGACGATCGGCATCCTGGGAGGCGGCCAGCTTGGCCGCATGCTCGCCCTGGCGGCCGCGCGGCTGGGGTTCGACGTCGTCATCCTGACGCCTGAGGAAGACTCGCCGGCCAGTCGCGTCGCCGCCCGCACCCTGCGCGCGCCCTATGAAGACGCCGCGGCGCTCGCGGAACTGGCCCAGGCCTGCGACGTCATCACATTCGAGTTCGAAAACGTTCCTGCCGCCGCTGTCGAGCGTCTGGTGGCCTTGGGCGCCGAGGTTGCTCCCTCGCCGCGCGCCCTGGCCATCGCCCAGGATCGGTTCGAAGAAAAAACCTTCCTGAACGACGCCGGCGCGCCAACTGTCTCCTTCGCCGTGGTGGACGGCAAAGAGGATCTAACCGCCGCCCTGCGCACGCTCGGCGCGCCGTTGCTCTTGAAGACCCGGCGCGGCGGCTACGATGGCAAGGGTCAGGCCTGGGTGATGCATGCGCGCGACGCGGACGCCGCCCTCGCGGCCATCGGCCATCGGCCAGCCATCGCCGAGGCCCCCGCCGATTTCCGGCGCGAACTGGCTTTGATCGCCGCCCGCGGCCGGGGAGGGGAGATCGCCCTCTATCCCCTAACCGAGAGCCACCACGAGAACGGCGTGCTGAGGCGCACGAGCGCTCCGGCGGGTTCTTCGCCCCGCGGCGCCGCTGAGGCCGAACGCATCGCCGCCGTGGTTCTCACCAGCCTCGACTATGTTGGCGTGCTGGGGCTGGAGCTATTCGAACGCGATGACGGCGCGCTGCTGGTTAATGAGTTCGCGCCGCGCGTACACAACACCGGTCACTGGACCCTGGACGGCTGCGAGGTCGACCAGTTCGAGCAGCACATCCGCGCCGTCTCCGGCTGGCCGCTTGGCCCTACCGCCGCCAGAGCCCGCGTGGAGATGACCAACCTGCTGGGCGACGAGGTGGAAGGCTGGCCGCGATTGATCCGCGAACCCGATTCCCGCGTGTGGCTCTATGGCAAGCGCGAGGCGCGGCCGGGCCGGAAGATGGGGCACGTCAACCGGCTGCACCGGCTTGATCGTTAGGGCGGAGGAAACAGTGCTGCGCGCTTGGCTGGTAAATCGAGTTGCAACCGTGCTCCGGTTCTTGGCCCCGCTGATGGGCTGCCTGATCCTTGCCGGCCAGGCGAACTGCGCCCCGGTTGGCGATTGGCTCGGCGTGATGACGGTGCAGCCAGGGACCGACCTGCGCATCGCCGTCCACATTCGGCAGTCTCCACGGGGCGACTACTCGGCTACGTGGGACAGTGTCGATCAGGGCCTGTTTGACGCCTCGATGAGCGGCCTCGCCGTCACGGCGGATAGTCTGTCCTTCGATGTTGGAAATTTGCATGCTCACTATGCGGCCAGGTGGGACGCGTCCGCCGGACTGTGGCGCGGGCAATGGTCGCAAAGCGGGAGGACGTTCGCCCTGAATCTGGCTCCGGGCATGGCGCCGCCGGCGCCGGTCATCGCCGGCCTCGATGGAGACTGGGACGGGGCGCTCGCCCTGGGCGCCGGCGTCAAGCTGCGCCTGGCGGTCCACATCAAGACGGGACCTCACGGCACGCTCGGTCACCTCGACAGCGTGGACCAGCAAGCGATGGGCCTGCCCCTATCTTCTATCCACCGGGACGGCGATCGAATCGGGTTCGAGTTAGCGGCGCCGAAAGCCGCGTTCGAGGGCATGATCGACGCCAAGGCCCAAACTCTCACCGGCCAGTGGAGCCAGTCAGGCTCCTCTCTCCCACTCATGCTTACCCGCCGGGCGCCAGGCCAGGTGGAAGCCACGCTCGTCCGGCCGCAGACGCCCGTGAAACCCTATCCCTACCGCGAGGAGGACGTCGTCTTTGACGGCGGCGCCCCGAACGTTCGACTGGCCGGCACACTCACCGAGCCCAAAGGCGACGGTCCGTTTCCGGCGGTGGTGCTCGTCTCCGGCTCGGGACCCAACGCCCGTAACGAGGCCATCTTCGGCCACCAAATCTTCCTGGTGCTGGCCGACCATCTGACACGCCAGGGCAATGCGGTGCTGCGTTATGACAAGCGCGGCGTCGGCGCCTCGACGGGCCACTACGCCAAGGCCACGACCCTCGATTTCGTCGCTGATGCGCAGGCGGCCGCGGCATATCTGAGGGCGCGGAAAGACATCGACCCGCGCCGTGTCGGCCTCGTTGGCCACAGCGAGGGCGGCCTGATCGTGCCGATGGTCGCCGTCCGCGACCCGTCCACAGCCTTCATCGTGATGATGGCCGGGCCTGGCGTGAACGGCGCCGATATTCTCACCCTCCAGGGACGGCTCCTGACCAAGGCGGCGGGCATGAGCGACGCGCAAGTCGACGCGCAGTCAGCCCTGCGCGCCCAGATGATAGCCATTGTTCGCGACGAGAAGGATCCGGCGGTCGCGGAGGCGAAGCTGCGCGCGGTCGCTGCAGCCGCGCCCAAGCTCGAAGGTGTGTCGCCTGCCGCGATGGACGCTCAGATTCGCGCGCTGAACACCGATTGGTTCCGATTCTTTTTCAACTACGACCCCGCGCCCGTTCTGCGCCAGGTCAGGTGTCCGGTGCTGGCCATCTCCGGCAGCAAGGATTTACAGGTCCCGCCAGATCAGAATCTGCCGGCCATCCGCGCCGCGCTGGCTCACGATCCGGACGCGGACATCGAAGAGCTGCCTGGGTTGAACCATCTCTTCCAGACGGCGAAGACCGGCGGCATCGGTGAGTATGGTCAAATCGAGGAGACCATCGCCCCGCTCGCCCTCGACACCTTCACCCTCTGGATCCTGAAGCACGACGGCGCACGAAACTGACGGCGGCGGCCTGGCGAAGAGCGGCTTGAACCGAGGCCGCAAATGACCTCACTCTGCGAGCCATGACGGGAACGGGCGAGAGGGTAGGTCGAGTCGCGGCGGCGCTGTCAGCCCTGACGGCGTGGCTGGGTCTGGCGCTTCAGTTTGGCTTGACGCTCCGGCTGATGACGGCGGAGCACGCGGGCGTCGCCGCCGCTCTCTGGCGATTCGTTGGCTATTTCACAATCCTCACGAACCTCGGCGTGGCCGTAGTCGCCAGCGTCATGGCCCTCGCGCCCGCTGCTCGCTTGGCTGGCCCACGGGTCCGGCTGGTGACCGCAGCCTCGATCGCATTCGTGGGCATCGTGTTTTCGGTGGCGCTGCGGTCGACCTGGTCGCCGACCGGCTGGCAGGCTGTGGCCAATCACGCTCTGCACGACGCCTCGCCTCTGCTGTTTCTCCTGGCCTGGGGGCTGGCGGCGCACGGCGCCCTGAAGTGGCGCGACTCCCTCTGGGCGCTGGTTCCACCCGGCGCCTACTGCGTCTACGCGTTGGTCAGGGGGGCCGCCGACGGCTGGTACGCCTACTGGTTCCTCGATCCGGCGAAACTCGGCCTCGGCCAGCTGTGCCTCAGCATCGCCGTCCTTCTCGCCGCGTTGCTTGTGGTGGCGTTCGCGCTAGTCGCTGTCGACAAATGGCTGGGGCGCCGACGCGCTGCCTGAGACGTATTTTAGTCATCAGCCCACGCGGTTTGCCGGAGCCTTGGGCGCCTGGTCCGATGACCCCGTAAATTTCACAGAACCTTCGCACTTCTCCGCGCGGAGCGTCACAAATCCTTGCTACCCCGCGACTTGCGGCGAGACGTTTCGAGAGTCGGCGACCACAGCCGGCGTTCGCCGTCCTGACGGGGATTTAAGGGGACTGGCTATGATGAAATCTCGCTTTCTGGCGCGCGCCTCCGGGCTCGCGCTCGCCCTCGCGGCGGCTTCGGCCCTGCCTGCGTTCGCTGAGGACGCGGCCGCTTCGTCAAACGCCAATTCGGGGGCCACGACCGTCGCCGGCGTCACCGTTCTGGGCGCACAGGAAGTGGTCAGAACCGCGCCGGCCGCCCCTCCACTCGACACGCCGTATTCGGTGACCACGATCACCCACGCCGACATCCAGAACATCTCGGGCGGCGCAACGGTCAGCCTGCAGACCATGCTGGTCAACCAACCCTCGGTCTTCGCCTACAACTCCGGTCCGCTGGGAACTGGCGGGCAGATCTTCTACCGCGCCTTTAACTCCGGCGAGTTCGCTCAGACTTTCGACGGCGTGGCGCTCAACGACATCTTCAACGGTGGGGTCACTGGGCAGGCGTCGACCTATGATAGTATCGTTCTGATCCCCTACAATATTGACAGTGTTCAACTATACCACGGCATCAACAATCCGGCCGTGAACTCCTATAATTCGCTCGGCGGCACGATCAACTATCTGGCCCGGTTGCCCTCCGCCACGCCGGGCGGCGAGATCGGTGGCGGCTATGGCAGCTTCGACACGTCCGACTTCCACGTTGCGCTCAACACAGGCGACCTCGATGGTATCAGGCAGACCCTGACCTTCAGCCACGACGAGAGCTCAGGCTGGACGCCGAACACGCCGGCGCGCAACACCAACGTCTACTACGCCGGCAGCTACGACGGCGCGCCCGGCGACCACCTGAACGTGATCCTCGCTTGGGATCGCAGCGACGCCCACACTCCGTTCGACATGCCGGCCCAGCTCCTGCAGGCCGACGGCGGCTTCTACCAGTGGCCGAGCAGCGTGGCTTATGAGAAGGACAAGGACACCCGCCTCATGGGCATCGTCTACTTCAGTGCGCCATGGGGATCGCACGTGGTGGTCGACAATAAGGTGTTCGGCGGCTTCTACGACTACACCCGCACGTCCTACGCCAACCCGGCGGACTACGAGAGCGCCTCGCAGCCCTACGAATTGTGGAACCAGGGTACGAACTCAAACTACTGGCTCTCTTACCCGAATGGTCCGACCTACAACCCCAAAGCCGTGTTCGGCAAAGGCGTCTACGGCACCGACTATCACTACTACAACTATGACACCTGGGGCATCGGTGAGCAGCCCACGGTGACCATCACCGAGCCGTACAACAAGATCGTCGTCGGCGGGAACATCACCGTCGCCGGTCTGACCTCCAAGGAGTATTTCTACGGCGCCTACGATATGCCGCGCATCACCGGCTACAACGACGCCTGGGACGAGAACGACCAACGCACACTCGCCTCGGTGTTCGCCCAGGACGACATCAAGCTGTTCAACGACACGCTGACGCTCACGCCGGGCGTCAAGTGGCTCTACGCCTACACCCAGGATACCGACGCCATCGGCTTCTACTATCCCTACGGCGGCACCGTCAGCGACACGGAGACCGCCTGGTCGCCGACCATCGGCGTCAACTGGCAGCCGACGCCAAACTTCTCGGTCAGCTTCGCCTGGGGCCAGAGCGTCCGGTTCCCGGACATCAGCGCCTACTACGGCGATGTGCCGGCTGACACCTCGGCGACGGGCCAACCCCCCTTCACGCCGCCGGCCATCACCATCAAGCCGGAACACGTCAATGACTTCGAGCTCGGCGGCAAATACCAGCAGGGCGGCTTTGCGGCTGAACTCAACCTTTACCGCGTGGACATCCAGCACTTGTTCGTCGACGCCTACGACGACGAAACTGGCGAGACCGTGGTCTCCAACGGCGGCTCGGCCCGCTACCAGGGCGTCGAACTGCGCCTCACCGAGGATTGGAAGACCGATCACTGGGGCGACTTCCGCGGCTTCGGAAACTTCAGCTACAGCGACGCCAAATACACCTCGAGTTTCTGCGCCGACACCGTCGGCGTCTCGCTCAGTCAGGGTGGTGGCTATTGCAATCCCTACAACGTGTTAGCCGGCGAGCACATCCCCGACGTGCCGCAGTTCCTCGCGAGCGCCGGTGTCACCTGGGATTACAAGGGCTGGACGGCGCAGCTGACCGGCCGCTACATCGGCAAACAGTGGGTCGTCGATTATGACAACGGCGCCCCGGACGTCGCGTCTCAGGAGCCTTCCTACTACACGACCTACGAATCCTACCCGACGATCCCCGGCTATTTCGTCGCTGACCTGCATCTCGCCAAGAAGTTCGAAATCAAGGGCGCTCCGGTGGTCAAGTCGGTCAAGGTGTCGCTCGACATCGACAACCTGTTCAACAAATATTACATTCAGTATGCCGACACCAGTTATAAACAAAACTGGAACTACGATCAGACTTTTTTCGAGTATCCGGGCGCGCCGCGTAGCTTCTTCGGCAGGATCGATGTCGGATTCTAGTCGCTGATCCGCGCTAACCCTTTCCCAGCCCCAGCCACAGTAGGACGGGCACGACCACGGCTACCATGGCCTCGCCGGCGATAAGCCCGGAGGCGAGTGGGATGGTGTAGATCGCCGCTGAACGGGGGTTGGCGCGCATCCAGGCCCATCCGGCCAGGGCGCCGACGAACATCGAGGCCACGGAGGAGAAGGGCAGCAGCACGCCGAGGCTGAGCCCCGTGGGTGACGGGGTCCAGCGCTTCCAGCGCGGGTGGGTCTCCAACGCCGCCAGAAGCACACCCAAAGCGGCGGCGACCAGCATCGCCCACAGGGCCGATGCCGGCAGTTTGTCGACGCCGCCCGACAGGAGTTCGGCGAACCCGGCCGTACGTCGTGCGCCGGGCGCCGCCAGTTCCGCGTGCGGGCCGACGACGCCATAGGTCTTGACCAGGGCCGGATAGACCACCGCCAGGGCCGCGGCCCCAATGGGCGCGCCCATGAGCTGGGCGATGGTCATCGAACGCGGGGTCGAGCCGATCATGTGGCCGGCCTTGTAGTCTTGGATGAGGCCCTCGGAGGTGACCGCGATGGTCCCGGTGGCGCCGGAGCCCAGGATGTTGGCGTTGATATTGCCCGGCGCGACCACGGCGAACAGGCCTTGCATCAGGTTGGAAAGCGCGCCGATGGGACCCCAGTTGGTCTCGCCCAGCGCCCGCAGGCCCACCAGCATCAAGGGCACGGAGAAGACGATGGCCAGCAAGGTCATCCACAAGGGCAGGCCGAAGATCAGCTTCTGGATCACGCAGAGCAGGGCCGCCAGGATGACGACGCCGATCACCGTCCAGCGCAGGGGGAACTCGTCGCCCGCGCCGCCGACGGCGCCCAGGGCTTTGAACGCCTGCATGAGCGAGCGCCAGCGCAAGGCGAGCGCGGTAAGGCCGCTGGCCATGATCATGCCGATGCCCGGCCACATGACCCAGTACAGCACCTGGATGCGGGCGGCGTGGTCGGGAAGGACGCCCCAGCGGATGAGCAGGAGCGGGGCCACTATCCAGCCGATAACGCAGCCCGCCATCAGCCAGAAGCTTACCCTGAGGCCGACGATGAGACCGGTGCCCACCGAGAGCAGGCTGTAGGCGGCGCCAACGCCCATGGTGGCGACGACGAACGAGGCGCCCGCCACGCCGAGGGTCAGGGCGCCCGGGTCCCACCCTTCCGGGATCAGTTCGAAGATCTTGGCGTCATCGCGGATCAGCATGACGACGGCTGAGGCGATAAGGCCGGCGCCCAACACCATGGCCGCGCGCCGGGCCTGCCGCCATGCGAGGCCGCCGCGCGCGTCTCCGCCGGGCGGATCCAGCACCATCAGAGTCTCGGCCGCGGCCATTCCGTCGGGGAACGGCAGCTTCTCGTCGACAATGAAGTGTCGGCGCATCGGCGCGGCGAGCAGCACGCCCAAAAGCGAGGCGCAGGTCAGCCACACGAACGTCTCGAGCGGGGTGGGATTGAGATGGAAGTTCGCGCCAGGGGAGGCGCGCAGCATGTCGAACGCGGCCAGAACCGAGCACATGAAGGCGGTTTGGGCCGCCGAGGTGCCCGCCGTCTGGACGATGTTGTTGCGCCAGCGGTCATAGCCACTGCGCCCCATCAGATTGAGGATCACGAAGCCGAAGAAGGCCGAGACGATGGACACGTTGGGTCCAAAGCCGAGCTTCAGCACCATGTAGGGATAGGCCGCGCCCATGATCGCCGCCACGATGGCGCCGGCGAAGAGAGAACGAACCGTGAGTTCCGATCGATCGAGTGGGCGCGCTGGAAATTCCGCGGCCTCGACCTCGGCGGCCGTGACCACCGCCATCAGGTCGTCACCCGGGTCGTCTCGCTCATGGCCTCTTCCCCCTCTTCCCCCGCCGCCAATAGGGGCTGAGACGTTGAATGTGCGCCATTGCCGTAGCGCAGCCGACCAAGCGTGCGCGTAGCGCGATCGGCGAACTCCGCCGGCTTCATGCCTGCCTTCCATTTCTCGAACGCCATCACCCCCTCGATCCGGCCGTCCAGGTGGGCGGCGGCGGCGTTGGCGCCCATGGCCAGGCGCACCGCGAGAGTCGAGATCAGGATTTCGGCCAGCAACGCGCGTTTCGAATAGTGATTCTCGTCCGTGGCCGTGTCGCCGGCCCAGCGCCAGATGGAGTCGGCGCTGCCCCAGGCGAGGCGCAGGCCGAGCGGCGCGTTGAATGGCAGGGTCAGATAGCCGCACCAGCGGCGGGTGGCCTCGCCATCCTCCATGGCCGCTTGGCAGCGGGCGAGAACGCCCATGCGAATGCGCTCGCGCACCTTGAGGCTCGTCGGATCTATGGTCGCCAAGGCGGCGAGGGCGCGTTCGTCGTGGCGGCGGCCGAAGAGAGCGGCTAGATCGCGCGGCCCCTCGGGGACCAATAGCTCGGCGTCCGCCAGGGAAAGGTCGGCAGCGCGGGCCGCGGCGTTCACCAGGCGGCGGGTCCAGCCGTGCTTAGCGGCCAGCGGCACGGCGGCGCCGAGCAGCCTCTGCTCGGCTAAGTCGGCCCAGTCGGGGATCTTGTCGGGCGGCGGATCGCGATCGCTTGTCACGCGGCGGTCTCTACACCTGACGGACCGTTGGACAAAAGCGGCGTCCTCTGTTATCTCGCGCGCCTCGTTCCGGAAGGCATCTTTCGGGCGTGACGTTTCGCGCGGCCGGCGCGATCCCCGACTTGGACCGCTGAGGAGCACACTTGGTTCAGATTTTCGTCCGCGACAACAATGTCGACCAGGCGCTCAAAGCCCTGAAGAAGAAGATGCAGCGCGAAGGCTCGTTCCGCGAGATGAAGCGGCACGTGCATTATGAGAAGCCGTCTGAAAAGCGCGCCCGCCAGAAGGCCGAGGCCGTGCGCCGCGCCCGCAAGCTCGCCCGCAAACGCGCCCAGCGCGAAGGCTTGATCCCGGCGCCGAAGAAGGTCGTCCGGGCTTAGGACGTGCTTTCCGCTCCCCGGGAGATCGAAAAACTCTAGGCTTCCACCCGCATGGCCGCGTCGGACACATAGTCCACGCCGCGCACAATGACGTCGGCATGCGCGCCCGCCAGGATCGAGGCGTGGGTCGCGCCCGCCACATGCTCTACCCTCCCAAAGCGAGACTCGCGCGCCGGCGCCAGCTGCATCGCCTTGAGGCCCATGCGGTCCTCGGGCGGCCCGGCCAGGATCACGGCCACGGGCCAGCGCGGATCGAGTTCGCCGGCCTCCAGAGCCTGACGCGCCGCGGACGGCCACGCGCTGACTTCGGCCGCCGCCCAGGCGTTATGTTCCGCGTCCGCGAACGCCCAACGCTTTTCCTCGCCGATCTCACCATCCAGTCCGATGCGGTCGCCGAGCGGCGTTCCGGATAGCGGCCTCAGCAGTCCCGCGCCGGCGGTCCAGGCGGCCAGACGCGAAAGCGTGTTGAACTGACCGACGCCCGCGCTGACAAACTTGGACTGCATGGAGGCCGGTGTGGTGGCGTCCACCAGAACGAGCCCGGCCACGCGGTGACGATTGCGCGCCGCCAGCCGGTGAACGTGCAAGCCGGCCATGGAATGGCCGACGAGAATCAGGGAGCCTTTCGGCGCGACGCGCTCAAGCAGCGCCTCCACATCCGCGCCGATGGCGGCGCCGTCACGCGGCTCGGGTCCGGGATCCGAGAGTCCCAGGCCGGCTCGGTCATAGGCCAGTGAGGCGTAGCCGCGTTCCGCGAGGCGGGCCTGAACCACGGCCCAGTCGACGGAAAAGCCGAAGGCGCCGGCTTCCAGCAACACCAGCGGACGGGTGGTCTCTTCCGGTCCGGCGCGCACAAAGTGCAGACGCCGGCCGCCGATGTCGAGCATGGTCCCGCGCGGACCTGGCCTTGGGGTCTGGGCGCTCATCCTTGGCGATGTAGGCGCGCGCCCGCGCGTCGGAAAGTGCAGCCGCGCAACACCTCCCGCCTCACGGTTGATAACGGGCTACCGGCTCTTGCGGCCTCCGAGAAGCCCCGTCCGCTTGGGGGCGGCCTCGCCTTCGGCCGGTTGCAGGGCTTCGCCGAAATCGCCGTCGTCGACAATCGGCGGGAACGGCGCGCCGGTCTCGGCGGCGCTGACAAAGACGGCGCTGTCGGCATAGGCGGCTGGGATCACCGGCAGGTCGCTGATCCCGGCCTCTCCGCGCTCGTGCCGCGGATGGATGAGCTCGCCGGTGTCGGCATAGGTGAGAATGAGGCGCGACCAGTCGGCGTCCGAATAGGGAAAGGCCCGGCCGGTCGGGTCGATGTCGGACCACTCCGCCTCTTCCGGCGCTCCGGCGCCCCGAGTGATCCAGGCGCGAGCCTCGTCGCGCGCGCCGCCGGCGTTGGCGACACGGGCCATGAGTCCGGCCACACGTTGGGTGATGGGTTCGCCGTCCAGGGATTCCGCGCCCAGGCGGGCTGCATCGATATCCCCGCCGATCAGGGCCTGTTCGACCATGAGGATCTTCGCCTCGCGCGAGGCCGGGTTGGCGGCGGCGAGTTGGGCAAGGCGCGCTGCGCGCTCCCTTGGGGTCTCGTCGGTTCTCAGGTCTCGCCAGGCCAGCCACACGGCCGGATGTGGGTGCGCCGCCCATGCGGCCTCCAGCGCCAGCGCCGCCCGCGCGGTGCGCCCTTCGCGGGCCTGCAGGCGGGCGGAAATCACCGCGGCGGGAGTGAAATCGGGCCGAGCCTTGGCCGCCGCCTGAGCCGGCTCAAGCGCCTCGCCCGCCGCGCCCCGGGCCTCCAGGTCGGCGGCCGTGGCGCTCTGCAAGGCCGCCTTGGCGCGCCCCGCGATCAGAGGCGAGATGACCTTTCGCTCCAACGCGCCCTGAACCAGCGTCTGCGCCCCCGCCCAATCGGCCTCGTCGAGTTGGGCCTTGAACAAAGCGCGCCACGCCCATGGCGCGGTGTGGGGAAGTTCATAGGCGGACCGGGCGTTGGCCAGGGCCTCGGCGCCGTCGCCGGCGGCCAGGGCGGTCTGCATCAATCCACGGTAGGCGGCCAGACGCATCTCCGGAAAACTGAGCATTGCGCGGTAAGCACTCTCGGCCGCGGCGCGATCACCGGAGGTCTCGGCCGCCTGGGCGGCCAGCAGGCGGACAAGTTGCGGCGTTTCCTGAGCGAGATCGGAGGCGCGCTGGGCCAGGCGCCGAGCTTCGGGTCCGTTGCCCGCGGCGCTCTCGAGGAAGCCGCGGGTCAGCGCATCAACGCCTTGCCGACGCCGCGTCTCGGCCCGGGCTCGGGCGGCCCTCGACGGCGCGGCGACAATCCACAGCAGCACCCGCCAGAAGATCGTCGCCAGCAGGGCCAGCAGGCCGATGATGAGCACGCCGGCGGCGGCGGTGGTGTCCACGCGCCAGCCGAGCCAAGTGAGATTGGCCACGCCTGGATCGCCCTGCAGCGAGATCGCCACCACGATCAGCAGCGAAACCAGGAAAAACGCCAGAGCGATGCGGATCACGGCGGCGTTCCCTGAGCGGCGGCCAGGTTGGCCATCGCCTGGGCGCGCAGCGCGGCGATGCGCTGGTCGATCTCGATCCGCCGTTCGGCCTTGTCGCGCCACGGCGCAAGCGCCGACTTGGCTTGGTCGGGCAAGGTGTCCAGCAGGGCGACCGCGCCCTCCAGATTGCCGTCGTCAGCGGCGCGCTCGGCCCTGGCCAGAACCGCGTCCGTGCCCGTGGCGTTGATATCGATCCGGCGCACGGTGACCACGCGCGAGAACGCGTAGAAGGCCCGGTCCATGAAGCTCGCGTTTTGCCCCGGCTCCCGGGCGGCGGTGGACACCTGCGCGCCGATGTCGGTCAGGTCGGCGGCCAGGGCGGCGCGCGTGGGGGCGCCCTCCTGCGCTAGCGGCGCAAGCGCTAGGGCGTCGGGCGATCCCGGCAACAGGCGCGCGACGGCGGCCAGGTCGGCGGTGAATGGCGCGGGTTTGGCGGCCGCGTCGCTCAAGGACGCGGCGGCGAGGGCGCCGGCGGCCGCGTCGACAATGCGCGTCTGACCGGTCTCAAGCCGCTGGACGCGCGCCGTCAGATCCGGCGAGCCGACCGGAGGCGCCGGCGTGATCGCCGCGGGCGCGAACGCTGTCGCGGCCACTGACGGCGTCTCGGCCGGCGCGGCGGCGTGTCTTGCGGGCGCGAGGCGAGGACCAAGAATGAACACCGCCGCCGCCGCCAGGAGGCAGAGGGCGCAGAAAGCCATCATCACCCAGAACACTCCGCCGAGAAGCGGGCGTCTGACGTAGGCCGTTGGGTCGCGGGTCGGCGCGAGCTCGGCAGAATCGGGCACGGCGTTCATGTCGCCTTTCGAGGCGTTTTCCGATGGTCGGCCAAGAGACTTAACAGCGCATCTTCGTTGGGCATAGGCGCCGCGACCTTTGCGCCGAGCACGAGGCCATCGAGAGTGGCCAGAACCTCGCCCGAAAGGCAGTAGGCGCACATCTTTGGCGCGGCATGGCCGCTCAGGATCTCTCCCAGTCGCCGACCCGCTCTCGGCGAGTGCACAAGTACGGCCTGGATCGAATCGAGGCGCGCGATGATGTCCGCCGGAGCCTGAGCGATAACCGTCTCATACACAGCCGCGACCTGGGCCAGGACACCCGCACCTTGAAGTTGAGCGACCAGATCGCCGGCAAGTTCGGCCGCGCCCGCATGCAAAACCGCGCCCTCCAGGACCCCGGCGCGGGCGATGATGAAAGTGCCGAGCGCCGTCACGTCTCCCTCCGCCGACAAGACGGCCTTGAAACCAGCGTCGCGCGCTGTCTGCGCCGTGGCCGCGCCGACGGCGAACACGGTGAGATCGCGCTCGCCGACCTGGGCGGAGAAGGCGCGCACGCCGTTGGCGCTGGTGAACGCGAGGGCGCCGACCCCAGCAAGATCGATCGACGCCGGAAGGATTTGAGTTTTCAGAACCGGGGCGATGAGCGGCTCCCAGCCGAGCGCCCGCACCCGGCCGGCGGTGACCACCGCCCCCGGCGAGGCGCGCGTGATCCAGGCCCGCCTCAACCCATCGCCGTAAGCGCGTCGCCGGCGCGCGCCTTGATGGCGCCGCCGAGCGTCAGGCCGAGCGCGGTGGCGCGTGCTTCGTCGCCGTCGCTGGTTAGCTCCAGGCCGCCTTCGTCACGGAAACTCTGCCGTCCGTCCGGACTCAGGGCCTCGACCGACAGGATCAGGCGTCGGCCCTCGATGCGCGCATAGGCCCCGATGGCCGTTCGGCACGACCCATCAAGGGCGGCGAGCGCCCCCCGCTCGGCGGCGACGGCGAGCGCGGTCGGCCCATGCCGAAGGCCCCTCAACCAGGGCGCGTCGCGATCCTCGTCGCGTGCCTGTATGGCCAGAGCCCCCTGGCCTGGCGCCGGCGGTGACGCGAGCGGGTCGACAAAGTCGCGAATCCTGTCGCCGAGCCCAAGGCGGTTGAGGCCGGCTGCGGCCAGCAAGATGGCGTCGGCCTCGCCGCGTTCGAGCTTGGCCAGGCGGGTGTCGACGTTGCCGCGCAGGGGCAGGATCTCCAGGTCGGGACGCAGGCGCAGCGCCTGGGCCTGGCGGCGAAGGCTGGCCGTGCCCAGCACGGCGCCCTCCGGCAAGGCGTCGAGACTCTCGAACTTCAAGCTCACGAACGCATCGCGCGGGTCTTCGCGCTCTGGAATCGCGGCGATAATCAGGCCGGGTGGGTTCTCAGCCGGCATGTCCTTGAGCGAATGGACGGCGCAGTCGATGCGGCCGTCCAGCATCGCTTCCTCGATCTCGCGGGTGAACAGGCCTTTGCCGCCGATCTCAGCCAGGGTCCGATCCTGGATGCGGTCGCCGGAGGTGGTGATCCTGACGAGAACCGCGGCGTCATCGTCGCCCAGGGCCGCCGCGATAGCCCGGCGGACGGCCTCGGCCTGGACCACCGACAGCTTGGAGCCGCGGGCGCCGATGCGAATGGGTTGCCTGACCATGCCTGGACGGCTACCCCAAGGTGCCTTCCCTGCGCAATGTGCATGACCCCATCCGTCACCGTCCTGGGACTCGAATCGAGCTGCGATGAAACCGCGGCCGCCGTGGTGCGCCTGGGCGCGCGTCCCGAGATTCTCTCCAACATCGTTCTGAGCCAGATCGCCGCGCATGCGCCCTATGGCGGCGTCGTCCCCGAAATCGCCGCCCGCGCCCACGTGGAGGTGATCGACGAGGTAGCTAGGCGCGCGCTGACCGAAGCCGGCGTCGGCGTGGCTGATCTCGACGCCATCGCCGCCACAGCGGGTCCTGGACTGGTGGGCGGCGTCATGGTCGCGCTGGCGTTCGGCAAGGCCATGGCCTTGGCGTTGGATCGGCCCCTGATCGCCGTCAATCACCTGGAGGGGCACGCGGTTTCGGCGCGTCTGGCGGCCGACATTCCCTATCCTTTCCTGCTGCTGCTGGTGTCCGGCGGACATTGCCAGCTCCTGGACGTGGCCGGCGTGGGTGCCTGCACGCGCTTGGGCTCGACCATCGATGACGCGGCGGGGGAGGCTTTCGACAAGATCGGCGCGGCTCTCGGCCTCGGCTATCCGGCCGGCCCGGCGCTTGAGCGTCTGGCGGAAGGCGGCGACGCCAGCCGCTATCCGCTACCGCGCGCGCTGCTTGGCCGCGACGGCTGCGACTTCTCCTTCTCCGGCCTGAAGACGGCCGCGGCGCGCCTCACCTCAGGCGTCGCCAATGACAACGACCGGCGCGACCTCGCCGCCGCCGTCCAGGGCGCCATCGTGCGCCAGCTTGTCGAGCGCACCGGCCGGGCGATGAAGACCTACGCCGCGGCGCATGGCGGCAAGAATCGCAGGTTGGTGGTCGCCGGCGGCGTGGCGGCCAATCAGGCCGTGCGCAGCGGGCTCGAGGGCCTAGCGCGCGAGCAGGGCTTCAGCTTCAACGCGCCGCCGCCTGGGCTATGCACGGATAATGCGGCGATGATCGCGCTCGCCGGCGCCGAGCGCCTCGCCCTTGGCCTGACCGACGGGCTGGATGCCCCGGCGCGGCCCCGTTGGCCCCTCGACGAAGCCGCCGCGCGTCTGCGTCCCACTCACCTCGCCGGCCGCAAGGGGGCCAAGGCGTGAAGACTATCGGCATATTGGGCGGCGGCGCCTGGGGCACGGCCCTGGCTCAGGTGTGCGCCCGCGCCGGCCTTTCGCCGCTCATCTGGGCGCGAGAGGCGGAGGTGGTGGAGGCCATCGCCAGCACGGGCCAGAATCCGCTTTTCCTGCCGGGCGTGACCCTCGACGCCGCTGTCAGGTCCACGTCCAACGCCCGTGATCTTCTCGCCGCCGAGGCGATCCTTGCGGTCGTCCCCGCTCAGCATCTGCGCGCGACGCTGACGGAACTGGCCTCGGATATGCCGGCGGGTCTGCCGGTTGTCCTCTGCGCCAAGGGCGTTGAAGCCGGCTCCCTGAAGCTCATGACCGAGGTGCTGGCCGAGACCGCGCCCAGGGCTGCTCCGGCCGTGCTCTCGGGGCCGAGCTTTGCCGCTGAGGTAGCGCGCGGGCTGCCGACCGCCGTCACCCTCGCCGCCGCCGACATCGGGCTCGCCCGCACCCTCGCCGCCACCATCGCTACGCCGACCTTCCGGCCCTACGTCTCCGGCGACATGATCGGGGCCGAGGCCGGCGGGGCGATCAAGAACGTGCTCGCCATCGCCTGCGGCGTCGCCGACGGCCGGGACCTTGGGCGCAGCGCCCAAGCCGCGCTCATCACTCGCGGCTTCGCCGAGCTCACGCGCCTAGCCGTGGCCCTCGGAGGTGAAGCCGAGACCGTGGCCGGCCTCTGCGGGCTCGGCGATCTGGTGCTGACCTGTTCCAGCGAGACCTCCCGGAACATGAGCCTGGGCCTGGCCATCGGCCGGGGGGCGTCCCTCGAGGAAGCTTTAGCCGGCAGACTTTCAGTGGCCGAGGGCGTCGCCTCGGCGCCGGCGGTGACCGAGCTCGCCCGGCGCCTCGGCGTGGAGACGCCCATCTGCGAGGCGGTGCGCGCCATCCTCGGCGGAGAGCTGGAGGTCGGGCCGGCCATCGCCGCCCTGCTTGCCCGGCCACTCAAGGCCGAGGCTTGAACACATCAGTCATATCAAGAGGAAGCGCGCGGTGGCCCAGTTCGTCGTAAAATGTCTAGACAAAATAAACGGCCTGGAGCGCCGTATGTCTGTCCGTGAGGCGCACATGGCCTATGTCCGTGGGCAGCCGGCGGGCTTCATCAAGCTCGCTGGGCCGTTCCTCGACGAGGCCGGCGACATGTGTGGCTCGATGTTCATCTTCGAAACTGAGGGCCGCGAAGCCGTCGACGCCTATCTCGCCAAGGATCCATATGTGCTGGGTGGCGTATTCGAAAGCGTCGAGGTGCGCCTCTGGCGGGTCACCATCCCCTGGTCGTGAACCCCGCTCGTCCACCCGCCGGAACGCGCCTCTGCCGCCTGGACGAAATCGCCGAGCCCGGCGCGCGAGGCTTTAGTTTCCGCGTCGGAGACGCGCTATTCGCCGGCTTCGTGGTCCGCGCGGAGGGCGAGGTCCGGGGCTATGAGGACCACTGTCCGCACGCCGGCATGCCGCTGGCGCTCATGCCCCACCGCTATCTCACGCGGGAAGGCGATCTCATCCTGTGCGACTCTCACGGCGCGCTCTTTCGCCCGATCGACGGCACGTGCGTCGGAGGACCGTGCGCGGGGAAGGCGCTGACGCCGTGGCTCGTGCGGATTGAAGCCGGGGAGGTGGTGACCGTCTAACGCGTCACGACCGGATGTTCGTAGGCCATGGCGCCTATGTTGTTGCCTTCCGGGTCGTCGAAACGGATCAGCACGCCAACCGTGGGGATAGGCGCCTTTGGCATGGTGATCCGGCCTCCGTTGGCTTCGACCGCGGCCAGTATGGCGTCCAAGTCGTCCACGCTGAAGGTGACCTCGGCGCCATTCAGGCCGGTTCCAGTGCGCGGCTCATGGCGTTTGTGCATCAAGCCCTGGATTCCCGGATCGGCCGCATCGCCCGTGTGAATCAGATAGAATCCGGGTGGTCCCCAAGGCTCGAAGGTCCATCCGAACACGGCCTCGTAGAAGCGGCGCGCGCGGTCGATGTCGTCGACGTGAAGGGCAAAGGAAGCGAGGTTGTTGGCCATGCCGGCTAGGTTGCGCGACTAGCTCGCCTGTCGCAATCACGCTAAATCGACAATCCATGTTGCAAACCCGGCGTACGCCCGCGGACGAGCCATTCCTGCTGATCCGAACGGTCGGCGCGTCGGTTCCGGGCGGCGGGGATACCGGTCGCCACGTCCACGATTGGGGCCAGCTGATCTACTGTGCGGCCGGAGTGATGACGGTATGGACGGAAGTCGGCTCGTGGATGGCGCCGCCACACTGGGCGATATGGGTTCCGGGTGGGGTTGCTCACGACATCCGGTTTGCCGGCCACGCGGAGCTTCGGACCCTGTACCTCAGAGCCGACTTGAGTGCGGGGCTGCCAGCTGAGTGCGCCGTTCTGACTGTTTCGGCGCTGCTGCGTGAGCTCATTCTGCGCGCCGTGGAACTCCACATGCTCGACGAGCGCCAGCCGACCCACGGCGCAATGGCGTGGCTGATCCTGAGTGAACTCGCGAGGCTGGATCGGCCTCCGCTAGACCTGCCTACCCCTATCAGCGAAGCCACACGCCGCGCCGCGTCGCTGCTCACCGCCGGCGGCGAACGGAGCGGCGTTCGAGCTTTGGCCGCTACCCTTGGGCTAAGCGCACGAACGCTTGAGCGCCGCTTTCTGAGCGAGACAGGTATGAGCATCGCGAACTGGGGACGACAGGCGCGTCTTCTGGACAGCCTGAGGCTGCTGGCGGCGGGTAGCTCGGTTAAGGCGGCGGCGCGGGCGGCCGGCTACCGCACGCCGAGCGCCTTTGTGGCGGCCTTTCGCACCGTCTTTGGCCAGACCCCGGCGCGCTACTTCGCCGGTGTGGCGGAAAGCGCGCGGTGAAGTCGGAGAAGCGCCTAGGCTGGCGCCGTCTCGGTGGCAAAGGCGCGCACGGCGTCGATCAGGGACGCGGCGGCCATTTTGACTAACTCACCGCCCTTTTCCGGCGTGGCCAGGCCCGGATCCGAGCCCATGCGCCCGTCAGCGAAGCGGGCGCGAAAGTCGGACGCCTCGCGGATGGGGCCGGTGGGCGCGATCTGCGGAGCGTAGTTGGCCGCCTTGATGTGATCTGGATAAGCCCACTGGGTCACCGCGATCTCTGAGGGAGTGGCGTGGCTGCCGTGGCCGACGGGGAATTGCTGTTGGGCGAGCCTGAACACGCCCTTCAGATCCCACCAGTTGGTGAGCTTGCAGGCGAATCCCGCGCGCCGGCCGGCGAAGCTCGCCTCGGCGTAAAGCTCGGAAAAGGCCGCTTCGATGGTGGCGACGTTTCCGCCGTGTCCGTTCAGGAAAAAGATCCGCGTGAAGCCGTGGTGGGCGAGTGAACGCGTCCAGTCGCCGATGGCCGCCATGAAGGTGGACGGGCGCAGTGCGATGGTGCCGGGGAAATCCAGGTGGTGCTGAGCCATGCCGATGTTGAACGTCGGCGCGACGAGAATGTCCGAGGTCCTCTCCGCTTCGTGGGCGATGATCTCGGGGCACAGCCAGTCGGTGCCCAAAAGGCCCGTGGGTCCGTGCTGTTCGTTGGAGCCGATGGGTACGACGACAGTAGTGGACCGGGTGAGATAGGCCTCGATCTCAGGCCAGGTGGAGAGGTGTAGGATCATGGTCCGATCCTTGGCCCGCGCCGCCCGGCGCGTCTAGCGGGTTACGCTGATCGTGCGCCCCAGTTTGGCCGTCGGTCCCGGCGGCAGACCGGAGCTAAATTCACGGGTGGCCTGCTTAGCCGACTATTGCCCGTCGTCGGCAGGTACGAGCCCCGGTAGGATGAATGTCCAGCTGGGGCATAGGTTGGCTCCGGTCGCAGGCTTGTTCTCGACGACCTTCGGATCGCTGAACAGTTCGACGGCCTTGGCGCGCCAGGCGACGTAGTTAGCTTTGGTCGGCCCCAGAGACGCATGCATCTCGCACTTGTTGAGATCCCCGATCTCATCGCGCTCATGAGGCTTTCCCGTCAACGCCCCCATCAGGCCCGCCAAGCCGCCCTCATTGACTTCATAGCTCAGCGGCATGTCTGCCGCCCTGGGCGTGGCGATAAACAGTGTGTCGTTCGGCTCGTCGGGTTTGTTGCGGCGACGATAAACGTCAATGACGGCGAGCGGCGTCTCAAAGCGCTCCTGTTTCATCCAGTAATCACCAGCCAACATCCGGACTTCGTTGGCCACCACAAGATGGTCGCGTTCGGCCCTGAACCGAGCATCCTCGTTCAACGCCTTAAAGGCAGCCAGATAGATGAAACGGCTGTTGATCCATAACCTGCTGGTCTCGGCCGGCGGTGCGAGATCAAGCATCGCGATCGCGTTTTGCGGTTTCCCGGTCTCAAGGGCGATTTCGGCCGTGAAGGTGGCCAGCCCGGTGCGGATGACGGGGTTGTCCTCGCACATGGCCGCCAGCTTCACCGCTGAGGTGTTCGCCTCCGCGAAATGTTTGTTCGCCAAAGCTTCGACGGTCGCCTTCCAGTTGGTGTCCATGGCCTGCTGGCATGTCTGAGCCGCGGCGGGAGCGGGTGTTGCGCCCGGGGTCGTCGTTGCGGCGATCAACGCGGCCGCCGCCAACAGCCATGCCATTTCGATCTCCCGCCCGAGCACCAAAACCTTAGGCGATTTGCAACAAGAGGAACACCACACCTCTTTGGGGGGCGCTGGATTGACAGAGATATCCGGAGTATTGCATAATGCAACTCAAACGTGTTCCGTTGCGGCGCGCGTCGCCAAGCTGCCTGCCCGATGGCGCTACGACGAACGGCGGGACCCGCGATCTCGCCGTGTTCGACAATAGGAGCGCTTGCGGGCGGGTGTGCAGTTCGCATACTCGCCTAGGGAAATGAAAATGTAGGGAGTAGGCGCGTGAGCGAAGGTCAGGTGTTTCCCGTGCCTCCGGAATGGGCCGCGCGAGCGCATATGAATGCGGCGGGCTATGACGCAGCCTGGCGGCGGGTCGAGTCCGATCCCGAAGGCTACTGGAGCGAAGTCGGTCGCCGGCTCGACTGGGTAAAGCCGTTCACTAAGGCCAAGGATGTTTCCTACCACGCCGAGGATTTCCACATCCGCTGGTTCGAGGACGGCGTGCTCAACGTTTCGGCCAACTGCCTGGACCGGCATCTGGCGACGCGCGGAGACGACGTAGCCGTCATCTGGGAGGGCGACGACCCCAAGGACAGCCGCAAGCTCACCTACCGCGAGGTCCACGCCGAAGTCTGCCGCATGGCCAATGTGTTTAAGGCGCATGGGGTGGGGAAGGGCGACCGGGTGACGATCTATCTCCCCATGATTCCCGAGGCCGCCTTCGCCATGCTGGCCTGCGCGCGTATCGGCGCGATCCACTCGGTGATTTTCGGCGGCTTCTCGCCGGACTCCATCGCCGGGCGCATCCAGGACTGCGCCTCCACCTTTGTCATCACCGCCGACGAGGGCCTGCGCGGCGGGCGCAAGGTGCCGCTCAAAACGAATGTGGACCAGGCTCTGGAGCAATGCCCGGACGTCGAGTGCGTGCTGGTGGTTCGGCGCACGGGCGCGGACGTGCTCATGCGCGATGGACGCGACTTTGCCTACGCCGCTGAGGCGGCCAAGGTCTCTGCGGACTGCGCGCCCGAGCCCATGGGGGCGGAGGATCCGCTGTTCATCCTCTACACCTCCGGGTCCACCGGAAAGCCCAAGGGCGTGCTGCACACCACGGGCGGCTATTTGGCGTGGGCGTCGTGGACTCACGAGATGGTGTTCGACTACCGCCCGGGCGAGGTGTTCTGGTGCACCGCCGACGTGGGCTGGGTCACCGGCCACAGCTACATCGTCTATGGCCCCCTCGCCAACGGGGCCACGAGCCTGATGTTCGAAGGCGTGCCCAACTATCCCACCGTCAGCCGGTTCTGGGAGGTGATCGACAAGCACCGAGTGGAGATCTTCTATACCGCGCCCACCGCCCTGCGCGCCCTGATGCGCGACGGCGACGAACCCGTCACACGCACCTCGCGCAAGTCCCTGCGCCTCCTGGGCACGGTGGGCGAGCCGATCAATCCAGAAGCCTGGCTTTGGTACCATCGGGTGGTGGGCGAAGGCCGTTGCCCGATCGTCGACACCTGGTGGCAGACCGAAACGGGCGCCTGCCTGGTGGCGCCGCTGCCGGGGGCCACGGCGTTGAAACCAGGCTCCGCGACCAAGCCTCTCCCAGGCGTGAAGCTCCAACTTGTCGATGCCGAGGGCCAGGTGCTGGACGGCGCCGTCAGCGGCAACCTCGTCATCACCGACAGCTGGCCCGGCCAGATGCGCACGGTGTGGGGCGACCACGACCGCTTCATCTCCACCTATTTCACCACCTATCCCGGCAAGTACTTCACTGGTGACGGCTGCCGGCGCGACGAAGACGGCTACTACTGGATCACCGGCCGGGTGGACGATGTGATCAACGTCTCAGGACATCGGCTGGGCACCGCCGAGATCGAAAGCGCGCTGGTGGCCAATGACGCCGTGGCCGAGGCCGCCGTTGTCGGCTTCCCGCACGACATCAAGGGCCAAGGCATCTACGCCTACGTGACTCTGAAGGCTGACCAGACGCCGAGTGACGCTTTGCGCGCCGAGCTGGTGAAGTGGGTGCGCGCGGAGATAGGACCCTTCGCCGCCCCGGACGCCATCCAGTGGGCGCCGGCTCTGCCCAAGACCCGCTCAGGCAAGATCATGCGTCGCATCCTGCGCAAGGTGGCCGAGGGCGACGTCTCCAATCTCGGCGACACCACGACTCTCGCCGATCCCAACGTGGTCGACGATCTGGTGAAGAACCGCGTGGGGGGCTAGACAGACCGCGCCGCGTCCACTCGCGTCCCTCAATACCGGAGCCTGGAATGTCCGACCCCGCGACGCCCCGCCATGACTGGACGCTCGAAGAGGTGGAGGCGTTGTTCGAGCTGCCGTTCACCGAACTCGTGTTCCGCGCCGCCGCTGTGCACCGGAGCTGGTTTGATCCCACCGAACTGCAGCTCTCGCAGCTCTTGTCGGTGAAGACGGGCGGATGTCCGGAGAACTGCGGCTATTGCGCCCAGAGCCAGGCGTTCAAAACCGGCGTCGCGGCCACCAAGCTCATGGATGCCGAGACCGTGATCGCCTCGGCCCGCGAGGCCAAAGCCGGCGGGGCGCAGCGATTTTGCATGGGCGCGGCGTGGCGGGACCTCAAGGATCGCGACCTGCCCAAAGTCGCGGCCATGGTCTCGGGCGTGAAGGCCCTGGGCCTGGAGACCTGCGCCACGCTGGGCATGTTGACGCCGGACCAAGCCAAGGCGCTCAAGGCCGCCGGACTCGATTTCTACAACCACAACCTCGACACCGGCCCGGACTACTACGACGAGGTGGTCACCACCCGCACCTATCAGGATCGGCTGGACACCCTGGGGGCGGTCCGCGAATCGGGCATGTCCACCTGTTGCGGCGGCATCGTCGGCATGGGCGAAACGCGGCGCGACCGGGCGGGTCTGTTGCACCAGATCGCCACCCTGCCGGCCCACCCCGAGAGCCTGCCGGTCAACGCCTTGATCCCGATCCCCGGCACGCCCTTGGGGGACTCAACTCCGGTCGAGCCGATAGAGTTCGCCCGCACCATCGCCGTGGCGCGCCTCGTCTGCCCCAAGGCCAGAGTGCGGATCGCCGCCGGTCGCGAACAGATGAGCCGAGAGCTTCAAGCGCTGTGTTTCCTGGCCGGGGCCAATTCGATCTTTGTGGGCGCGCGTTTGCTGACCACCAACAACCCGAGCCGCGACTCTGACGACGCCATGTTGGCGGACCTCAAGATGAAGCCGATGGCGACGGCGATGGCCTAGGCGGCCCGGCCGGCCACGATCGCCGCCAGCAGGATGAGTCCGGCCAAGGTGTTGGATTTGAACAGACGCAGCGCCCTGGCGGGATCATCCACGCGTAACTTCAATCCCTGCCAAGCGAGCTGGCCGGCATAGATGGCCGCCAGGGGCAGGAATGTGAGGGTGAGGCCCGCCTCGCGCCAGGCGGCGAGCGCCAGGGCGACGCTGGCGGCGTAGAAGACAAGCACGGCGTGCGGGGCCGCGGCGCCAAGCCGGCGGGCCGAGGATTTCACGCCGGCCAGGGCGTCATCCTCCAGGTCCTGGATTGCGTAGATCGTGTCGTAGCCCAGCGTCCACAGCACCAGCGAGGCGTATAGCAGCAGCGCGCTCGCCGGCAGAGGCGGGGTGTACAGCGCCAGGTCGACGCCGGCGGTCCAGGCGTGTATGGCGAGCGCCAGCAGCTGCACTCCGGCCGGTCCCGTCTGGGCGGCGGCGTAGCCCAGCAGAACGCCCCAGTTGAAGGTGAGGCCGAGCCAGGCCTGCGGCCACCAGGTGATCCGCTTCATGAACGGATAGGCGGCGACCAGCGCCAGAGAACAGACGCCAAGGAACAGGCTCATCAGATTGAGCGTCAGCAGGATGGCGAGGCCGCCCAGAGAGCAGGCGATGGCGTAGGCCCAGGCGGCGCGGACGCCGATCCGGCCGCTGGCCACCGGCCGGTCCGCCGTGCGGGCGACCTTGGCGTCGAAGTCCTTGTCGACGATGTCATTGAAGGCGCAGCCGGCGGCGCGCATCAAGGCCGCGCCCAGGGCGAACAGAACGAGCAAGCGGAGCGGCGGCCAGACGCCCTGTTCCACACTGTAGAGCGCGATCCCCTGCCAGCCGGGCAGCATCAGGAGCCAGATTCCGGTCGGCCGGTCGAAGCGCCCCAGCTTCAGCCACGGCCGCCAGGACGCCGGCGCGTGGCGATCCACCCAGTTGGCCGGCGCGGCGTCGGGAAGGGGCTGGCTCGGGTTCATGGGCGGCAAGTGAACGCGCGCTGGACGCGGTGGCAAGGCCTGTGGCTTTGGCGCCATGGCGCGGATCATTTGGTTGCGCGCACTCCCGCCGGGCTCAGGACGGTTCTATTTGACCGCCCCGGGGCTCCAAACGTCATGGAACAGTACGAAGATGACGAGGCCACCCGTCGGCGGGTGTTGTCCAACAGCCAGGTGCTAGCGTTCATCGCCGGCTACTGGCGCCGGCGGCCGTGGCTGTTCGCCGGCACGGTGGCGCTGACCCTGGCCGGCATCGGGTTCGAACTGTTCATGCCCACGGCCGCCAAGGGCATGATCGATGCCGCCGCGGCCGGCCGAGGCCAGGCCAACGCCGCCTGGCGCGCCTTCGGCCTGTTCGTCTTCGTGTTTTTCGCCGCGTCGGTGATGCGCAACTTCGCCATGCGCTTCTGGATCCCTCTGGCGGTGTGGACCATGGAGGAGATGACCAACGAGGGCTTCGCCCGCGTCCAGTCGTTTTCCGCCGACTGGCACGGCGACACTTTCGGCGGCGCCACGGTGCGGCGGATCTCGCGCGCCATGTGGGGTTACGACACCGTGGCCGATTGCCTGGTGATCTGGATCGTCCCGGCCCTCCTGGTCCTGGCCGGTCTCTCCCTCCAGATGACCCTGCGCTGGCCCCTCGTGGGGGCCTTTTCCGCAGGTATGGTGACCGTCTACGTCGCCTCCAGCGTGATTGCCAACGTGGTGGTGGTGCGCAAAGCCAACCTGCGCTCGGTGGCCATGGATTCACGCATCGGCGGGGCCCTGGCCGACTCGATCTCGTCCAACCCGACAGTCAAGGGCTTTGGGGCCGAGGCCCGCGAAGCGGCGCGCATTGGCGCCGTCACCTCCGACTGGCGCAAGGCCGCCCAGGTCACCTGGACCCGCTACACCGACGTATGGCTGTTCCAGAACGCGCTGCTCGTGGTGCTCCAGGGCGGCTTGACCGGTCTCGTCATCCTGCGCTGGGCCAAGGGTCAGGCCGGCCCGGGCGACGTGGCCTTCATCGTCACCGCTTTCCTGCTGATGAACGGCTACCTGCGCAACATGGGCGACAACATCCGCATGCTGCAGCGGGGACTGGCCGATATCGAAGATGTGGCCGGCTACGCCACCATCCAGCCGCAGGTGGCTGACCGGCCGGGCGCGCCAGACATCCATCCGCTCGAAGGCGAGATCGTCTTCGACAAGGTGGTGTTCGCTTATAAGTCCTCAGCGGCGCCAATCTATCGCGACTTTTCCTTAAGGATCGCACCCGGAGAACGCCTGGCGCTGGTGGGCCCCACGGGCTCGGGCAAGTCGACGTTCGTCAAGCTGATCCAGCGGCTCTATGACCTCGCCGGCGGCCGTATCCTGATTGACGGCGTGGATATCTCCACGGTCACTCAAGGCAGCCTGCGCCGCTCGATCGCGGTGGTGCCGCAGGATCCGGCGCTTTTCCACCGCACCATTGCCGAGAACATCGCCTACGCCCGACCCGACGCCACGGCGGTGGAGATCGCGCTCGCTGCCCAGCGCGCGCGGGCGCACGACTTCATCAGCTCGCTGCCCAAGGGCTACGACACCCTGGTGGGCGAACGCGGCGTCAAGCTCTCCGGCGGTGAGCGCCAGAGGGTGGCCATCGCTCGCGCCTTCCTCGCTGACGCGCCGATCCTCATTCTCGACGAGGCCACTTCCTCACTCGACGTGGAGACCGAGGCCAAGGTCCAGGCCGCCACCGAGGAGCTGATGGCGGGGCGCACGACCATCGTCATCGCCCACCGCCTTTCCACGGTGCGCCGGGCCGACCGCATCCTGGTGTTCGACGAGGGGCGGGTGGTCGAGGAAGGTCGGCACAGCGACCTTGTAGCCCTCGGCGGCGCCTACGCGCGCCTACACGCGGTAACGCTGGGGGCATGAAGGGGCAGGGGCCGGCGCCCAATCCAGCCGGGCGCTATCTGACCTTGGTGACCGGGAAGCTTTGGCCGCTCTCGACGGGGGTGGGTTGCTGGTCGCGGTGCAGGACGGTCTGGGCGAGCAGCGGGACCTGGTCGCCGACGTAGTCGGCCAGCAGGAAGCTGCTGACGACGCCGGTCGTCGCGTCGGCTGCTTTGCCAGAGAGGCCATCGGCGACGACGTAGGTGAAGAGGCCGTGGCCCTGGTAGCCGCCTTCGATCGCTTCCTGATTGGAATTGGTGGCCGCCAGCACGGTCAGCCCGAAGGTGCGGCCGAGGATGGTCAC
>Ga0302314_10000832_pt1 | contig 57418 bp, 48 predicted proteins | sample III_Palsa_N2_3_FD_200533 | JGI IMG/M metagenome (GOLD analysis project Ga0302314, IMG submission 200533) | Peat permafrost microbial communities from Stordalen Mire near Abisko, Sweden - III_Palsa_N2_3 | ecosystem: Environmental > Terrestrial > Soil > Palsa > Peat permafrost | place: Sweden...
GAGGCACTCCAGGAGGCGCGCCCGGGTCTCCTGGCCGCGCCGGCCGGCTATCCGTCCATCGACGGTACGTACTTGTGTCATACCGTCAGTTTATCTACCCATGAGCAATTAGCTAATGTGATACCCCGTCTGACTACTCCGTTCGGGTCGGCACGAGTCGCACGACGATCGACTTGGAGGTGGGGGTGTTCGAGGTCTCCGCCGTCGAATCCAGCGGAACCAGCACGTTCGTCTCCGGGAAATAGGCCGCCGCGCAGCCCTTCGCCGTCGAGTAGCTGACGATCCGGAAGGCCGGGGCGCGCCGGGCCACGCCGTCGGACCACTCGGAGACCAGGTCCACCATCTGCTCGTCGGCCAGACCAAGTTCGGCCAGGTCAGCGGGGTTGACGAAGACCACCCTGCGGCCCTGCTTGATGCCGCGATAGCGATCATCGAGGCCGTAGATAGTGGTGTTGTACTGGTCATGCGAACGGACCGTCTGCAGCACCAGCGAGCCCGCCGGGACGCGCAGCACCTCAAGGTCGTTGACCGTGAAGTTGGCCTTGCCGGTGGTCGTCGGGAAGGTGCGCGAATCGCGCGGTCCGTGCGGCAGCTGGAAGCCGTCGGGGTTGCGCACCCGCGCGTTGAAGTCGGCGAATCCCGGGATGACGCGCGAGACGTGGTCCCGGATCAGGTCGTAGTTCCCGGCGAGGGACGCCCAGTCGATCGCGTCCTCGGCGCCGAACAGCTCCCGGCCGAGCCCGGCCACGATCGAGACCTCGCTGCGCAGCTGCTTCGAGGCGGGGGCGAGGCGACCGCGCGAGGCGTGCACCATCGACATCGAGTCCTCGACGCTGACGAACTGTCCGCCGCCGCTCTGCTCGTCCTTCTCGGTACGCCCGAGGCAGGGCAGGATCAGCGCGGCCTCGCCGGTCACCGCGTGCGAGCGGTTCAGCTTCGTCGAGACCTGGACCGTCAGCCTGCACCGGCGCATCGCGGCCTCGGTAACGTCCGTGTCCGGGGTCGCGGCCACGAAGTTGCCGCCGACCGCCATGAACACCCGCACCTTGCCGTCGCGCATCGCCCGGATCGCCTCGACGGTGTCGTAGCCGTGCTCGCGCGGCGCGGCGAAAGCGAACTCGGCGCCGAGCTTGTCCAGGAAGGCAGGCGCGGGCTTCTCGTAGATGCCCATGGTCCTGTCTCCCTGCACGTTGGAGTGGCCGCGCACCGGGCACACGCCCGCGCCGACCCGGCCCACGTTGCCGCGGAGCAGCAGGAAGTTGACGACCTCGCGGATCGTCGGCACCGAGTTCTTGTGCTGGGTCAGGCCCATCGCCCAGCAGACGATGATCCGCTCAGAGCGCAGCACCCGCGCGGCCACCGACTCGATCTGCTCGCGCGTCAGGCCGGTGGCTTCGAAGATGTCCTCCCAGGACGTCTTGCGGACGTCCCGGGCGAAGTCCTCGAAGCCGTGCGTGTACTCGTCGATGAACGCCTGGTCGAGCACCGTGCCCGGTGCGGAGTCCTCGGCCTCGAGCAGCGTCCGGTTGAGCGCCCGGAACAGCGCGAGGTCGCCGTTCAGCCGGATCTGCAGGAAATCGTCGGACAACGCCGTGCCCGAGCCGAGCACGCCGCTGACCTTCTGCGGGTTCTTGAAGCGGATGAGACCGGCCTCCGGCAGCGGATTGACCGCGACGATCGCCGCGCCCGCCTTCTTCGCCTTCTCCAGCGCGCTCAGCATCCGCGGGTGGTTGGTGCCCGGGTTCTGACCGACCACCAGGATCAGGTCCGCCTTGTACAGGTCCTCCAGCGAGACCGAGCCCTTGCCGACGCCGAGGGTCTGGGTCAGCGCCGAGCCTGACGACTCGTGGCACATGTTGGAGCAGTCCGGCAGGTTGTTGGTGCCGTGCCGTCGGACCAGCAGCTGGTAGAGGAACGCGGCCTCGTTGGACGTGCGGCCCGAGGTGTAGAAGACGGCCTCGTCCGGGGTGCCCGCCTTCAGCTCCGTCGCCGTGAGACGGAAGGCATCCTCCCAGCTCACCGGCCGGTAGTGGGACTCGCCCGGCGCCTTGTACATCGGGTCGGTCAGCCGGCCCTGCTGGCCGAGCCAGTAGTCGGTCTTGCCGGCCAGCTCGTCCACCGAGTGCTCGGCGAAGAACTCCGGGGTGACGCGGCGCACGGTCGCCTCCTCGGCCACCGCCTTCGCGCCGTTCTCGCAGAACTCGAAGTGGCTGCGCTCGGTCCCCTCGGGCCACGCGCAGCCGGGGCAGTCGAAGCCGTCCTTCTGGTTCACCCGCAGGAGGGTCAGCGCGGTACGGCGCGCCCCCATCTGCTGCTGCGAGATCTGCAGGGCGTGCGCGACCCCCGGCGCGCCCACCGCCCACGTCTTGGGTTGGCCGACGTGCAGGTCACGGTCGTCCGGATCTTCGACTGGAGGCTTCGACATAGCACAGACTCTAGTCGTCGGGCCGGAAATGGCTATCTTCACGCCTTTGGGTGATTCGCAAAGGATTATCCTCCGATCGGTGTGTCGCGCCCCGTGCAATGGGATGAAACGTCCGGCTTCGCCGGGCTCAACTATGCGTTGGCGGCACTGAGCACGGGAGAGCCAACGCTCGTTCGCCATCCAGAAGGGACCGGTCCTGCCATGGGATCGCACGCCAAACCCCGGACCACCGGACGCAAGACCGCGCTGGGCGCGCTCGCGCTCGGCGCGACGCTCACCGGCATCGGACTGACCGCCGCCGCGCTCGACCCGGCCACCGCCGTACTCACCGCCAACGGCTCGGACGAGGGCGCCGGCACCCAGCTCTCGGGCCTTTCCAGCCCGGTGAGCCTCAGCCTGAGCCCGGCCGCCGACGCAATCCCCGACCTTTCCTCCGTCCCGTTCCAGTCGACCAACGCGGCCAACGCGGCCAGCGCGTTGACCCGTGCGACCGGCAGCGGGACGACGTACGACCCGACCGGCGGCACGGTGGACTCCGCCGGCTCCGTGATTCGCCGCGTGACCTCGGGCGCCGCATCCACCGGCACGGAGGGGTCCGTCAAGCCGATCGTCGCCTCGACACCCACGTCCACATCCACCTCCACCAAGTCATCCGGCTCCGGCTCGTCCGGATCCTCCGGCTCCGGCTATACGGGCAAGCACGCGCAGCCCGCACCCGCCGCGCCCCCTTCGGCCATCACGCCGCTCACGTCGGCGGTCACCTCGACCGTCGCCACCGTCACGTCGACCACCTCCAAGGTGCTGCCGGCGGTGGAGAGCCTGGTGAGCAAGATCCCGGTCGTGTCGACGGTGGTGCAGGACACGGGGCTGCTCGGCTCGTCCCCGGCAGCGTCATCTGTGTCCGGCACGAGCGCGGACCCGGTCAGCACGGTCACCGGCGCGGTCGGCAGCCTGCCGCTGGTCGGCTCGCTGCTCGGCGGGTCCGGCAGCGGCCAGTCCACGGTCACCGTGCCGGGCCTGTCCACGCTCACCGGATTGCTGTAGCTGACCGGCTGAGTCGATCTCTCACCGCTTCGAGTGGTCCGGGCTCACCCGATCTGATGATGAAGTCTGATATGTCGGTTTGCGGCTGGCAGCATGGTCCGTCATGAGCAACGGCATGGAGTCGCTCATCCATCGCGACTACGCGGCGCTGGTCGCCGCCGTCCCGCTGATCGCCGCGGGAGCGGTGGCGACTTTCGCCTGGCGGGACCGCGGGCCGAGCGCGCAGCGGCCCGACGCGGACGAACCGGTCACTGCGGCCCTGCCGCAGGACGTCGAGTACGCGCTGATCGGCGTGCTGCTCGCGGTGATGGCTGAGCGCCTGGAACACGACCCGGCCGCGTACCCGACGCTGGCCGGGGCCGCCTCGCGACTGCTGCCGACGAGCGGCGTACGCGGCGGAACCGGCCCGCAGGGCTGGACCGGGCTGACCGAACGGGCCAGGCAGGCGGCGGTCCAGGTGCTGCGGCCCACCGCACTCAGCACCCTGGTACGCGCCGCCACGTACGAATACTTGGGGGCTGTGACATGACCGAGAGCGTGGATCAGCTCATTTACGAACACCGTCAACGCGCGCGCTTTGAGTACTGTGCCGATTGTCCGGAGGCCGTCGTCCCTGAGCCGGTTCCGGTTCTCGGCCCCTTCATCGGCGTCGTCGGCTCCGTGCTGTGCGGCCTGGCCGGGGCGCTGCTGCTGCTCGCGCCGTTCGCGTTCGACTACCGGCAGGGCGCGCGCTCGACCCCGCGCAGCAGCATCGTCGATCTGGTGACCGGCGGCGGCGTCTTGCTGCTCGCTGTGCTGACGGCGGCCCTGTTCGGCGGCGCTCTACGCAAGCGGCTGCGCGTGCCCGAACCCGTTACCGCGTACGCCGAGGAGCCCGAGCCTCAGCCTGAGCGCGTCGAGGAACCTCCCGTGGTTGAGCAGCCGCGCTCCGAGCCCGAGCCGCAGCCGGTCGCCCCCGCCGCCTCCGCACCGCTCGGCGGCGACCCCGGCAACGCGCTGCGCGACCTGCTGACGCCGTTGGTGGCCGCGCTCGCCGCGGACCTGCGTTCCCGGGAGAGCAACAACGTCGAGTCCGAAGGAAGGCAGCCGTGAGCACGACGCCGCACGCCCCGACCGAGCCCATCCCCGTGGTCACCGCCGCCATCGCCGCGCGTCGCCCCGGCACCCCGACGGCCGCGCTGCTCGGCCTCGGCGTGCTCGCGGCGGCCGGGGCCTGGCTGATCGCGGCGCCCTTCCTGCTCGGCTACCACGGCCTCGGCGATCAGCAGCGCGGAGCGGCATGGACGGCGGCGACCCGGGTGGACGTGAGCCTGGGCGCGGCGATCCTCGCGGTCTCGGTCGCGGCGCTGCTCGGCTACCTCGCCGCTGCGGTCACCGGGCAGGCGAGATACCGTCAAGCCGAGTGAGTCAACCGGCTTGGAAGGGTGTGGCGCGATGGAGCGCGGAGATCGGACCGATACGGGATGCCAGGCCGGACGCGGCTGGATCCACGAGGCGATCGAGACGGTCGAGGCGGACGGCCACCGCTCCGCGGACACGCACCTGCTGAGCGTCCCGCTGCCGCGCGAGTGGGGCGTGGACCTCTACCTCAAGGACGAGTCCACGCACCCGACCGGCTCGCTCAAGCACCGCCTCGCGCGCTCGCTGTTCCTCTACGCCCTGTGCAACGGCTGGATCCGGCAGGGCCTGCCGGTCATCGAGGCTTCCTCCGGTTCGACCGCCGTCTCCGAGGCCTATTTCGCGCGGATGCTGGACCTGCCGTTCATCGCGGTGATGCCGGCGAGCACCAGCAAGGAGAAGTGCTCGCTGATCGAGTTCTACGGGGGCCGCTGCCATCTCGTGGACGACCCGACCATAGTCGTCGCCGAGTCCAAGCGGCTCGCGGCGGAGACCGGCGGCCACTTCATGGACCAGTTCACCTACGCAGAGCGGGCCACGGACTGGCGCGGCAACAACAACATCGCCGAGTCGATCTTCGGGCAGATGTCCCGCGAGCGTCACCCGATCCCGTGCTGGGTGGTGGTCGGCGCGGGCACCGGCGGCACGAGCGCGACGATCGGCCGGTACATCCGCTACCGGCGTCATCAGACGCGGCTGTGCGTGGTGGATCCGGAGAACTCGGCGTTCTTCGAGGGCTGGGCCAGGCAGGACCCGGAATACTCGACCGGCATCGGCTCGCGGATCGAGGGCATCGGCCGGCCGCGGGTGGAGCCCTCGTTCATGCCGGCGATCGTGGACCGGATGATCCAGGTCCCCGACGCCGCGTCGATTTCCGCCGCGCGTTGGCTCGCTCAGCACACCGGACACCGCGCCGGCGGTTCGACCGGCACGAATCTCTGGGGCGTGTTCCAGATTATCTCCGAGTTGCGGGCGGCCGGGCAGACCGGTTCGGTGGTCAGCCTGCTCTGCGACGGCGGCGAACGTTATCAGCACACGTACTATGATGACGACTGGCTGGCCGGTCACGGGATGGATACCGCCCCGTACGCCGCCAAAATCGGCGGGTTCTTCGTGACCGGGAAGTTCGAGGCCTGAGAAGCCGGAGCGCGTTCCGGTCAGGCATCCCGCCGATCCTCAGCGCATTCTCAGCTTGTTCCAAACGATGTCTTAGGGCGGTAACAGTTCTCTGAACTTACGCTGAGGAGTCTCTTAGTTTCATATTCATTTCAGGCCGCCTCCGGACACTCCGGGCCATGAAGTCGTTTCGGTCCTCGCGCCGCCGTGTGGCGCTGAACGGAGGACTCGCCGTCCTCCTGGTCGGCGCCGCAGCCGTGGCGTATTTCGAGGTGGGGGCGAACAGCTCGGCCTCGGCCAGCTCCTTCTCCCGCGATGCCACGGTGGAACGAGGCACCGTGCTCGCCCAGGTCTCCGCCTCCGGCAACCTCGCCCTCGCGTCCCAGTCCTCGCTCGCCTTCGGCGCCGCGGGCAAGGTGACCGCGGTCAAGGTCTCGGTCGGCCAGCAGGTCACCGCCGGTCAGGTGCTCGCCACCATCGACCCCACCGCGGCGAACCTCGCCCTCACCGAGGCGAACGAGCAGCTGACGGTGGCCCAGGACAACCTGGCCAAGGCCCAGGACGGCCCGAGCTCGGAGCAGCAGGCGGTCGACAACGACCAGTTGGACTCGGACCAGAACGCGGTCACCACGGCCCAGGACAACCTCGACACCGAGCAGGCGCTGCCCACCTGCGCGACCTCCTCGACGTCCACGTCCACGTCGAGCAAGGGCTCGTCCGGCTCGTCCGGTTCCAGCGCGGACTGCTCGACCGCCGCGCAGATCACCCAGGATCAGGACTCGCTGACCAACGCCGAGGACGCCCTGCAGACCGCGAAGGACACGCAGGCCCTGAACAACACGGTCGATCCGGCGACGCTCGCGCAGGACCAGGAGGCCGTCACCCAGGCGCAGGCCTCGGTGAACACGGCGCAGCAGGAGGTCGCGGGCACGACGATCACCGCCCCGTCCAGCGGCACCATCCTGACCATCGCGGGCCAGGTCGGCACCGAGGCCAGCGCCGGGTCCAGCACCACCGGCGCGAACACCACGTCGACCGGCTCCGGATCCAGCAGTTCGAGTACGGGCACCGGCTCCTCGAGCTCGACCACGTCCACCACCTCGTCCTCCAGCTCCGGCTCGTCGAGCTCCAGCGCCAGCACGTTCATCACGATGGCGGACGTGGACCAGCTGCAGATCACCGCGGACGTCTCCGAGACCGACATCGACTCGATCAAGAGCGGCCAGGACGCCACGATCACCCTCAACGCGCTGCCCGACACCCCGCTCGGCGCCACGGTCGCGGCGATCTCCCCGACCTCGACCACCGTCTCCAACGTCGTCGAGTACGCGGTCACCCTCGACCTGGTCGGCACCCCGCCGAGCGGCGTGCGCACGGGCCAGTCCGCCTCGATCCTGATCACCACCGGCGAGGCCACGGACGCGCTGTACGTGCCGAGCTCGGCGATCAGCACGACCGGCGGCAGCTCGTACGTCACCGTGATCAAGAACGGCAAGGACGTGCCGACGAAGGTGACCACCGGCGTCGTGGGCACCACCGACACCGAGATCTCCAGCGGGCTGAGCCAGGGTGAGACGGTGCTCGAGACGATCGCCGCCTCGACCACCGGCTCGTCCACCACCGGCCGCGGCTTCGGCGGTGTCGGCACCACCGGGGGCCTCGGCACCACCGGGCTCACCGGCACCACCACCGGCGGTCGCGGATGAGCCGCGCCAAGGCGGCGGTCGCGACCGCGCCCGGCAACGGCCGGGCCGCCGAGCGGGCCAGCGCCGTCCACATCAGCGGCCTGACGAAGGTGTACGGCGAGGGCGACGCGGCGGTGCACGCGCTGCGCGGCGTGGACCTCGACGTCCCGCACGGCGACTACGTGGCCATCATGGGCTCCTCCGGTTCCGGCAAGTCCACGATGATGAACATAGTCGGGTGCCTCGACGTGCCCACCGAGGGCAGCTACCGGCTCGACGGGATCGACATAGGCAGCCTGGACGAGGCGCAGCTCTCCCTGGTGCGCAACCGGAAGATCGGCTTCGTCTTCCAGTCCTTCAACCTGCTGCCGCGCACCTCCGCGTTCGAGAACGTGGAGCTCCCGCTGGTCTACGGCGGCGTGCGCGGGCCAGAGCGGCGTCGCAGGGCCCTGGCGGCCCTCGAACTCGTCGGCCTGTCCGACCGGGTCGACCACCTGCCCAACCAGCTCTCCGGCGGCCAGCAGCAGCGCGTCGCGGTGGCCAGGGCCCTGGTCAACGCGCCCTCGCTGATCCTCGCCGACGAGCCGACCGGAAACCTCGACACGCACTCGAGCTACGAGGTGATGGGCCTGTTCGACCGGCTCAACGCCATCGGCCGCACCATCGTGGTGATCACCCACGAGGAGGACATCGCCGAGCACGCCAAGCGGTTCATCCGCCTGGTGGACGGCCGGATCGTGGAGGACCGCAGGCTCAGCCCGGTCGGCGGGCTGCCGCCCAAGCTGGGCGCCGCCGAGGTCAACCGCGACCCGAAGGCCGCCGCGCCGGCGGGGCCGGCCGTGGTCTCCGCCGGCAAGCACGCCTCGGGCCCGGCCGCCGCCTCCGGATCAGGGGGCTGATCCGCGATGCGTGTCATCGAGGTCTTCCGCTTCGCCGTCCGCGGACTGCGGGCCAACAAGCTGCGCTCCGGTCTGACCACCCTGGGCATCCTGATCGGCGTCGGCGCGGTGATCCTGCTGATCGCGGTCGGCCAGGGCTCCGGCGCCGCCGTGCAGGCGCGCATCGACAGCCTCGGCTCCAACCTGCTGCTGGTCACGCACCAGACCAGCGCGGTCGGCCGGTCCGCCTCGACCCGGGGCGGCACCCAGAGCTCGACGGCCAGCCTCACCCCGGCGATCGCCCAGGACCTGGCGACCTCGAACCAGGACCCTGACGTGGCCGTCGTCGCCCCGGTCGCGTCCACCTCGGTGACCGCCACCTACGAGGGCGCGTCCACCACGATCTCCCAGGTGGTCGGCACGTACCCGGCCTACCTGCCGATCTCCAACGACACCGTCGCCCAGGGCGCCTCCTTCACCACGGACGACGTCAACCACGCCAACAAGGTCGTGGTGATCGGGCAGACCGTGGTGACCGACCTGTTCGGCTCGATCAACCCGATCGGCCAGACGATCCAGATGAACGACGTGCCCTACACCGTCGTCGGCGTGCTGGCCGGCAAGGGCGGCGGCAGCACCTTCAACGACCCGGACGACGTCGCGATCGCGCCGCTGAGCACCGTGCAGGACAGCCTCACCGGCTTCGGCTCGCTGAGCGAGATCGCGGTGCAGGCCACAAACTCGAACAGCACGACGGCCGCGCAGTCCGAGGTCACCGACCTGCTGCTGGACTACCTCGACGAGACCACGAGCGACGAGCAGTTCACCGTCACCAACGAGTCCTCGCTGCTGTCCACGGCGCAGAGCACCACGCAGACCTTCACCGTGCTGCTCGCGGCGGTGGCGGCGATCTCGCTGCTGGTCGGCGGAATCGGCGTCACCAACATCATGCTGGTCACGGTCACCGAGCGGACCAGGGAGATCGGCATCCGCAAGGCGCTCGGCGCGCCCAAGGGGGCCATCCTCGGCCAGTTCCTGATCGAGGCGGTGTTCTTATCGGTGATCGGCGGCGCCTTGGGCGTGGTGGTCGGGATCGCCGGTTCCCGCTTCACCATCGACGGCATCAAACCGGTCCTCGTGCCGGCCTCGATCGCGCTCGCCTTCGGGGTCTCCGCGGTGATCGGCCTGGTGTTCGGCTCGCTACCGGCCAACCGTGCGGCCAAGCTGCACCCGATCGAGGCGCTGCGCCATGAGTGAGACCACGTCAGGAGAGAGAATGTCACAGGGTACTGAGGCAATCGGGATCGCGGCGACGTCCACCGAAGACGACGTCGAGACGAGCGAGATGAGCGCCGAGGAACTGCTGTCCATCCCACCGCTCACCGACAACCTCGCGGAGGAACTCGCCGCGCGGCCACAGCGGGCCAAGCTGCCCAAGGTCACCCTCGCGCTGTCCGCCGGAATCCTGATCGCGGCCGGCTTCGTCGGCGGCGTGCTGGCCCAGAAGCACTACGGCGGCACGTCCGGCGGCACCGCCCGGGCCGCGGCCTCCTCCTTCGCCGCCGCGCGCGGCACGGGTACCGGACGCGGCGGTTTCGCGGGCTTCGGCAGCGGCACCACGACCGGCGGCAGCTCGATCACCGGCTCGATCACCGTCGTATCCGGCGACACGCTTTACATCACCGCAAGCAACGGCACCGTCTACACGGTCAAGGCCTCGGGCACCACCACTGTCAAGCTCTCCTCGAGCGGCAGCCTGAGCCAGCTCAAGCCGGGTCAGACGGTCACCATCGCCGGAACCCAGAGTTCCGGCGGCACCGTCAACGCCACCACCATCACGGCGGGGAACTGAGGGACGATGAAGCGCATCTATGTCAGTACGCTGGTCACGGCCGCCGCGGGTATCGCCGCCGCCGGCCTGATCGCGGGCTGCTCCTCGAGCTCCGGCACCGCCGCGGTCGCGGCGACCAACGCCGCCGCGGGCTCCACCTCGGGCTACTCGGCTTACACCGCCTGCCTGTCGCAGCACGGCGTGACGCTGCCGAGCCGCGGTGCCTTCGGCGCCGGACGCCGCAGCCACGCCGCGGGCTCCTTCACACCGGGCGCGGGCCACAGCTACGGCGCCGGCGGCTACGGCGGGTTCGCCTCGGCCAACCCGACGACGTCGGCGGCGATGCAGGCGTGCGAGTCGCTCCGGCCCACCGGCGCCGCGGGCGGTGGTGGCTTCGGCGGCGGCAGCAGTCGGCTCACCGCGTTCCGCAGCTGCATGACGCAGCAGGGCGAGACCGTCCCGACGACGCGGCCGACCGCCGTGCCCACCGCCAAGGCCACCGGCGACGCGCGTTACCTGAACGGCCTCAACCCGACCGACCCGAAGGTCGAGGCCGCGCTGAAGGTCTGCGAGCCGCTGATCCCGACCGCGTCCGCCAAGCCCAGCGCGAGCTCGACGGGCTGATCGGCCGAGGGCGACTGAGCATGGGGAACACGGCTGATGCACACCCGGCGTGCATCCGATGAGGCCAAGCCGTGACACTCTTCTCAGCCGTTTTTTGGGCGGTTCGTCCATTCTGGTGAGGTGATAGGAACGGATACGGCGCAGCTGCTGATCGTCGAGGACGACAGCGAGGTGCGCGAGGCCCTGGGTCGCGCGCTCAAGCTCGAAGGCTACGGAATCTCCCTGGCGGCGGACGGCCAGCAGGCGCTCAACTCCGTCAGCCAGGCCCCGCCCGACCTGATCGTGCTGGACGTGGCCATGCCAGGCCTTGACGGCCTCGGCGTGGCCCGGGCGCTGCGGGCGGCCAACGACCGCACCCCGGTGCTGATGCTGACGGCCAGGGACGCCGTGCAGGACCGCGTCCTCGGCCTGAACGCGGGCGCGGACGACTACCTGGTCAAGCCCTTCGCGCTGGCCGAGCTCGTCGCCCGGATCAACGCGCTGCTGCGCCGGGCCGTGGTCGAGCCCCCGTCCGAGCCCGGCCTGCTGAGCTGCGGCGACCTGGTGCTCGACCTCGGCGCCCGGCAGCTGCGGCGCGCGGGTCGCACGGAGGACCTCACCAAGATCGAGTTCGACCTGCTCGAGCTGCTGCTGCGCAACGCCGGCCGGGTGGTCACCCGCGAGCTGATCCGCGACCGGGTCTGGGGCTACGACGGCGTGCCGGGATCGAACTCGATGGAGGTGTTCATCTCGGTGCTCCGGCGCAAGACGGAGCCCGGCGACACGCCGCGTATGATTCACACCGTGCGAGGCGTGGGTTACACGGTGCGGACCCCGGCGTGAGGCCGGGGTGAAGCTCCGTCTGAAACCGTTCGGGTTACGCCGGAGTAAGCGCAAGCTCCGCACCCGCATGATCATTGCGGCCACGGTCGCGGTATCGGTCGGCATCGGAGCCTGCGTGGTCTTCGGCTATGTCGCCGTGCGCACGGAGTTGCTCGCCAACATGGACGCCCAGCTGGCCAGGCAGGCCTCCAGCATGGCCGGCATCGCCAAGTTCGAGAACGGCCATCCGAGGCCCCCGAGCACCAAGGGCAAGAGCGGCAGCAACACCCCGGCCGCGACCCGGGCGATCGACCTGGCCTACGGCTACGGCCACCGCTTCGGCGACGCGGTGGGGATATCGCAGTTCGTCTTCGCCAGCGGCAAGACGGTCCCGGTGCAGTCCCCGACCGTCGTCAGCCAGGGCCAGGCCACCACGATCCCGATCATCGCGGACGACAAGCAGGTGGCCGAGGGCGCGTCCCCGGACGGCTACCGGACCATAGAACTCAACGGCGACACCGTGCGCGTCTACACGATGCACATCGCCGGCACCCACGAGGCCGCGATGGTGGCCCTGCCGCTGTCCGGCATCGACAGCGAGCTCAAGAGCCTCGGCGTGGAGCTGGCGCTGGGAGGCCTCGCCGGCATCGTCCTCGCGGTCATCCTTGGCTGGTGGGTGACCAGAACCGCGCTGCGCCCGGTGGCCCAGCTGACCACGGCGGCCGAGCGCATCGCGCGGGAGCCCAGGGAGCTGGCGCACCGGATCGACCTCGGCAAGCGCGCCGACAAGGACGAGCTGGGCCGGCTGGCGATCAGCTTCAACAAGATGCTGACCGCGGTCCAGGACGCGACGCAGAAGCAGCGCCAGCTCGTCGCCGACGCCTCGCACGAACTGCGTACCCCGCTGACCTCGCTGCGGATGAACGCCGAGGTCCTCGACAAGTTCGAGCGCCTGGACGACGTCGACCGCAAGCGCGTCATCAGCTCGCTGCTCAGCGGCATCGACGAGCTCACCGGCCTGGTCGCCGACACCATGGAGCTGGCCCGCGGCGAGGAGCCGGAGGCCGCGATCACCGACGTGCGCTGGGACGAACTGACCCGACGGGTCATCGACCGCGCGAGCGGCCATTGGCTGCACGTCGAGTTCCGGATGAGCCTGGAACCCTGCACCGTCCGCGGCGTGCCCGAGCGGCTGGAGCGCGCCGTCGGCAACCTGGTGAACAACGCGGCGAAGTTCTCCGGCGGCGAGGGCGTCGTCGAGCTGACCCTGGACAAGGACGGCACGTTGACCGTCCGCGACCACGGCCCCGGCATCCCCGAAGAAGACCTCCCGCAGGTCTTCGACCGCTTCTACCGCTCCGCCGAGATGCGCGACCGCCCGGGTTCCGGCCTGGGCCTGGCCATCGTCGCCCAGGTCGCGGAGTCCCACGCCGGTACGGTGACGGCGGGCAATGCCGTTCCGGGGCCCGGCGCGGTGTTCAAGCTGCAGATTCCGAGTGAGCCCAAGTCCGAGGCCGAGTCCCAGTAAGGCCGCTGCGCGACTGTCGCAATCAACCGCCGGGCGGCAGCCAGCCCGCTGCGTCAGCGTCGGCGACTTACGCACCAGCCAAGCCGAGGTGAAATCAGTGTGCTGTGGCGCATGGGAGCGGCCCCGCTTTGCCGACGGGTCTCCTGAGATGATCCGCGAGAGTTGACTGCGCCGTCGATGCTCGACGGTCGCGGAGAAGACGCATCGGGCAGCAGACCGACCGGGTCGGTGGCAGCTGCTTGCGCAACGAGCGTGTTTGGCAGTCGTCCCAACTCTGCCAATAGTGTGCAGCCACGACATAGTACGGGGCGAACGAGCGTCGTGAACTCGATCGGGTGCGAGGCAGGCTCCGGCGGCATTTGTGACGGCGTCAAGGGGGATCTGATCATCGTGCTCGAAGACGCCGCGTCGCTGGAGCTGACGGTCGAGGACTCGATCGGTGTCAGGCAGTTGCGGGTTCTGTGGGCCGCCTATGTGATCAGCAGTCTCGGGAGCGCGGTCAGCGCCGGGGCGATCCCGCTGATCGCGATCGAGCGCCTCCACGAGTCCGCGGGCTCGGTCTCCGTTATGACGGCGTTCGCGTTCGCGGCCACCGCCGTGATCGCGCTGCCGCTGGGTCCGTTCATCGAGCGGCAGCCCAAGCAGCGCGTACTCCGGGTAACCGAGACTCTGAGCTTCGCCGCACTCGCCTCCATCATCGCGGCATTCGCCGTCGGCGGCCTGAGCTACCTCCAGCTCTGCGTCGTGCTGATGGTCGTCACCGTCTGCTCGATCCTCTACAACTCGGCACTGACCTCGCTGCTCAAGCAGGCGATCGCCGAACATCGCCAACTCGGCGTCAACGCCAGGCTCTCCTCCGTGGACTGGACGACCTCGACCATCGGCCCCGCGATCGGCGGCCTGCTGATCACGGTCGTCGGAATCGTCAGCTCCACGACCATCGACGCGCTCAGCTTCGCGATCGCCGCCGTCCTGCTGACCCGCCGCTTCGTCGGCGAACACGGAGCGATCGAGATCCCGGCGGCGGCGGACGGCGGCCGGGAGAAAATGCTCGCCCGCGTCTCCGCCGGACTCCGCCACACCTTCGCCCATCGCACGCTCCGCGGCCTCTATGTCAATGCAATGTTTTTCGCCGGAGCGATTCGCATGACATCGCCGCTGGTGGCCGTGCTCATGCTCGACGACCTGCACCTATCGGCGTTCGAATACGGCATCGCGCTCGGTGCCCCGTGCGCGGCCGGCCTGCTCGGCTCCGTCGTAGCCCAGCGCATCACCCGCCGTTTCGGAACCGACCGCGTGCTCGTCATCGTCGGCGCGCTGCGTGGCCCGTGCCTCCTGCCCCTAGCCTTCGCACCGGTCGGCATCCCCGGCCTACTCACCGTGATCAGCGCGGACTCGGTGCTCCTGTTCCTCGCAGGCATCTTCAATCCGGTGCTATCCGCCTACCGCATGCGCGAGACCCCGAAGGAGCTGATGACACGAGTGGCCACCGCCTGGTCGGTGAGCAACAAGTCCATCACCCCGCTCTTCATCGCACTCGGAGGCTGGCTCGCCACGTCCCTCGGCGTGCGCGAGGCACTGCTCGCCGCGGCGGTACTCTGCCTGCTGAGTGGAGCGTTCCTGCCGTGGCGTGGGCATCGTCAGAAGCCGCTGCCGCCAACACGAGCTGGCGAGCAGCCGGACGCCGCCAAGCGCTGAGCTTCTGTGGAGAGGTGATCGAGCAAGTTGGCTTGGCGTCTGCAGTGAGATGGGCGGTGCGCATCCCAGCACTCTCCAGATATCGCACTGAAGATCAGAACGAATCCTCGCGGAGGGTCTGGATCAATCCGGCTTGACCCTCGGGTTACCCGAGGGTCCACGATCGTGGTGTGACAGACGAGGAGCTGATGACGATCGGCCGGTTCGCGCAGTTGAGCGGCCTGTCGGTCCACGCCCTGAGGCACTACGACGATGTCGGGCTCCTGGAGCCAGCGGTCGTGGACGCCGACACCGGATACCGTCGCTACCGGCGCGGGCAGATTCCGCGGGCCCGGCTGATCAGCTCGCTGCGCTGGATCGATCTGCCCATCGACGAGATCCGCCAGGTACTCGCCGGCCGGGCCGCGACCGCGGAGGTCTTGGACCGGCACCGGCAGCGGCTGACCCGGCAGGCGAACCTGCTGGCGGCCCGCCTGGCTGACATCAACAGGTTCACCGAGAAGGGATTGCCCATGCCCCAGGTCGTCAACTCCGGCTGCGTGCCGGTGCAGATTAAGCTCGCGGTCTCGGACGCCGCTGCGGCGGTCGAGTTCTACCGCACCGCGTTCGGGATGAACTACGAGGTCACCCGCCGCACCGATGACGAGGAGTATTACGGGTTCGCCTTCGGCGAGTACGGGCAGCCGGGGTTCTTCCTGATCCACCTCATCGAGGACCCCACGGACTTCGACCGGCCCGGGCCGAGCACGTTCAGCCTGCTGGTCGACGACCTGGAGGCGGTCCACAAGCGGGCGATCGCCGCCGGCGCCACCGAGGCCATGCCGCCGCGCCAGCCGCGGGGGATGCCGCGGGGCTCGGCGGTCCGAGACCCCGACGGCAACATCATCTGGCTCGCCCAAGGCTGACCGAACAAACTCGACAACGGCGCGGCCACGAAGAGCCGCCGAGATGCCAAGTGGGACAGAGCAGTAGCGGCCCCAGCCCGCCGAGCGCCGGAGCCGCGCTGGGCGGGCGTCGATTTAGGCTGATCAGGTGGCCTCTGACCTGAGCTTGCGTGTCACGTGTGCCGAAGTGGGGGCGGGTGCGGCTGACTGTTTCGTATCAATACCGCGACTCATCGCGTGCCGGGTGCGCCTCCGGGCTGTCTCGCGGCTGAAGGCTGCGGCAGTCAAGGAAGAAGAGGGGCGTTGCATGGTGGTTTCGAGACGGCGGAAGAATTTCGTCGCGGCCGTGGGGACGTTGTCCGCCGGCCTGGTGCTGAGTCCGGTCCTGATGTCCCCGGCGCAAGCCGCTTCGGGTGCTCCGGGTGTCGTGCGCGTTCAGGTCGGCCCCCAGTTCATCCGGTCCGTACCGAACACCTACCTGCCGGCAATCGGCAGCTACTCCAACGGCAGCTGGGTATCGCTGGGGTGCAAAGTCAACGGCGAGAACATCTGGGGCGACCCGGTTTGGTACAAGCTGGCCAACCGCAGCGGCTGGATGAGCGCCCGGTACATTCACGCCCATGGTCAGGTGCCGTGGTGCGGTACCGGCGGCTGGGACCGCAACGGCAATTGGATCGGCAACGGCGGTGGGGAGCGGGGTCCCAAGGGCGATCGGGGCCCGACCGGGCCCGCGGGTCCGGCAGGGTTGGTCGGCCCCAAGGGTGACACCGGGGCGACGGGTCCTGCTGGCGCTCAAGGCCCGCAGGGCGAGATCGGTGCAGCCGGACCGACCGGACCGACCGGGCCCGCTGGAACCAATGGAACTAATGGAACTAACGGAGCGGTGGGTGCGACCGGGGCGACTGGACCGATCGGACCTGCCGGTGTTCAGGGTCCGGCCGGTCCCGCAGGTTCCGTAGGGCCCGCTGGCCCGACCGGTCCCGCCGGGGTCAACGGAATCGATGGCGCGAATGGTGTACCAAAGGCGGCCCAGGTCGCCAGCCAGCTCTTCACGGTCGGAGCCGGGCTTGGGACCCAGAGCATCCAAACTGTCGCCTGCTCGACGGGCACGGTTGTCACCGGCGGGGGTTTCGTAGCAACCACGACCAACACCGTCGATTTCGAGGGAAGCACACCCAACGGGAACGGGTGGAAGGTCTCAGTGAGGAACCTGACACTCAGTTCGCAGAGCTATACGGTGTACGCCATGTGTATGCCTCTCTCATGACCGGCTGAAGCCCGTCTGGCGTTCCGGCGTCTTGCGCTGGAACGCCAGAGGTTTCGGGATACTTGGGCTCCACGAGGTCATGGACACGCGGCGCCGGGCCGCAAGTACCGAGCGAGGCGGCGAGCGGTCGCAGGTTGCCGCCTTGGGCCGTTCAGGTGACCTCCCACAGTGCTTTGCGTGTCACGCGTGCCGTTCTGCGGGTTGCTGAGGACCCTGAACCCGCTCGCCCACGCGGTCCACCGCCTGCGGTCGTCCAACGGCACGGATCTACAGCGCAAGTGCTCCAACATCCCAAGCACCGCCGTGACATCGGGAGTCAACCGGCATGCCCTCCAGCAGCCTCCCCTCAGCCCGGGTCGAAGACGCCCCGGGCAGCGCGCTCCGTATGAGCGCCGGTCTGGGCACGGCAGGTCCCTCGGTGTGCCTGTGCATGATCGTCAAGAACGAGGCGCAGGTCATTGAGCGCTGCCTAGCCTCGGTCCGCGGCCTGATCGACACCTGGGTCATCAGCGACACCGGCTCGACCGACGGCACGCAGGACCTGGTCCGCCATGCCCTGGCCGGCATCCCCGGCGAACTGCACGAGGAGCCCTGGACCGACTTCGGCCACAACCGCACCCTCAACCTCCGACACGCCCACGGCAAGGCCGACTACCTCCTGCTGCTCGACGCCGACATGGTCCTCGATCAGCACGGGCCGCTGCTCGAAGTGAGCGCCGACTCCTACATGATCCGCCACGACGGTGACCTCGAATACCGCAACAAGCGCCTGGTGAAAGCCGATCTGCCGTGGCGCTACGTCGGCGTCACCCACGAATACCTCACCGCCGAAGGCGAAGGCACCCCCGCCAACCTCGACACGCTGTCGGTGCGCCACTTCGCCGACGGCGGCTCGCGCCACGACAAGTTCGAGCGTGACGCCGCCCTGCTCAGCGCGGACCTCCAACGCGACCCGGACAACTCCCGTACCGTCTTCTACCTGGCCCAGACGATGCGGGACATGCGCCGGACCGACGAGGCGATCACGCTCTACCAGCGGCGGGCCGCGATGGGCGGCTGGGATGAAGAGGTCTACTACGCACACCTGCAGGCCGGCATCCTCAAAGCCGACTCAGGCGATTGGGCCGGCGGCCTGAGCGCACTGATCCAGGCATGGGAGCAGCGCCCTCAGCGACTGGAGGCAAGTTACGAACTCGCCTCCCGACTGGGTTCGACGTGCTCTTCGCGGGGCATCGCCAACTGCCCTGATGGGCGAGATCACCGTGCCGATCAGCGTCGTCGCCCGCGAAGCGCTGGTCGGTACAGATTGAACAGACTGATCAGCGGTGGACGAGGGTGAAGAGGCGTTCCCAGCGTTGGGCGATGACGTCGGGGGCGTAGCGGGCCACGGTGTCGGGGGCGGCCTTGGCGAGGGTGGCGCGGAGGGCCGGGTCGTCGATGAGTTTGCCGACTTCGAAGGCGAACGCCTCGGTGTTGCCTAGGGAGACCAGGGCGCCGTTCTCGGTTGTGCCGCTTTGCGCGGAGGCGGTGTCGCCGCGCAGGATCTCGCGGACGCCGGGGGCGCAGTCGAAGGCTACGCAGGGCAAGCCGGAGGCCAGGGCTTCCAGCAGCGTCATCGGGAAGCCTTCGGCGCGGGAAGCGCTGACGAAGAGGGAGCCGGAGCGTAGGACTTCGGGGACCTGGGAGGTCGGGCCTTCGAAGGAGACGGAGTCGTTGATGTTGAGGGCGCGGGCTTGGGCTTCCAGGGCAGCACGGTCGGGGCCGTCGCCGTAGATCTTCAGGCGCCAGTCCGTGTCGGGGCGGGCTTGGACGACGTACGACCACGCCTCGAGGAGCAGGTCGAAGCCCTTTTCCTGGGAGAGGCGGCCCAGGGCCACGCAGGTGTGCGCGTCGGGGTCGGCGCCGCCGGTCGCGGGGAACGGTAGGGGGTTGGGGATCGCGGCGGTGTTGTTCATCCCGCCCTTGGTCGTCCAGTCCCGCGCGTCCTGCTCGGTCAGCGCGACGAACCTCGGCAGGTTCGCGTAGAGCTTCTTGACCCGGGCGCCGCGGCTCGACGCCATCGACGCGGCGTACGACTCGTGGCTCATGCCGACTACGGGGATGCCGCGGGTGTCCGCCTGCGCGATCCACTCCATCGCGAAGACCTGCACGCAGATGATCACCGCGTCGTCGGCGTCGAGCGGGGCGATCAGGGCGCTGAGTCTCGCCGCGCCCTGCTGCTGGAGGTGCAGCCAGCGGCGGTGCTTGAGGCCGGCCTTCGGGTGCCGGACACGCACGTCCAGCGAGGGGCGGGGGACGGCGTGGACGGGCCTGTCATGTAAGAGGGCTGTCTTGTAGGGCAGCGGGCCGTCGTGTTCGGCCGCGTAGTCGTGCGGGGTGGGGACTCCGGCGATGCCGACCAGCAGCACGCGGTGGCTCTCGGCGCTCAGCAGATCGCCCATCGAGCGCGCCCAACGCTGCGCGCCGCCGGCCTCGTCGATGTTGTTGCAGACGATGACGATGTCGCGGGTCATGATCTACTTGCCGCCCTTCGAGCCCTGGGCGAAGAAGCGCTGGTACACCCGCTCCGCGGCGTCGCCTTGTTCGTACTCGCCGAAGCGTTTGGCGAAGGCTTGGCGTTCGGCTTGGTGAGAGTCGGGGGTCAGCGTGCGCAGGGCCTTGAAGAAGGACTCCTGGTCCGTCGTGTACGGGCCGGGGGCCTCGGCCTCGAGGTCGAAGTACGTGCCGCGATCCTGGGTGTATCCGGCCTTGTCCGGCGCGAAGAAGAGCATCGGGCGGTCCAGCAGCGAGTAGTCGAACATCACCGAGGAGAAGTCCGTGATCAGCGCGTCCGAGGCGAGGAAGAGCTCTGTTACGTCAGGGTACTTCGACACGTCTTGGACGGCGCGACGCGCGGCCTCGGGGACGGACACCGTGTTCAGGTAGTGGGCGCGCACCAGCAGCAGGTGCGTGTCGCCGAACTCGCGCGCGAAGTCCTCGAAGGAGAAGTCCGGCTTGAAGGGGCCTGACGTGCTGCGGAACGTCGGGGCGTAGAGCAGGACCGTCTTGTCGGCGGGGAAGCCGAAGCGGGCGCGTAGGGAGGCCGACAGCTCCGTGCGGGTCGGGGAGAGCAGCAGGTCGTTGCGGGGGTAGCCGAAGCGCAGCGGCTCGGCGCGCATCTCGAAGGCCTCGACCAGGGTCCTGATGTCGTACTCACCGCGCACCAGGAAGTGGTCGAAGCGGTTGACGGCGCGTGACAATGCTGAACGCTGGCCGGTCAGCATCGCCTTGACCTGCGGCGTGTTCACGCCCATCGTCTTGAGCGCGGTGCCGTGCCAGGTCTGGATGTACGTGGTCTGCTTCCGCTTGGCCATCCACTGCGGGAAGCCCTGGTTGTCCACCCAGTACTCGGCACGCGCCAGAGCTCGCAGATAAGACCACGAATTGCGCAGCACCAGGTTGGCGTCCTTGGGGAAGCCGTTGGTGTTCTCCACGTAGGACCACGTGACCTGGCCCTGGTAGCCGTGGCTGCGCAGCGCCTCGTAGATGTACTTCGGGCTGTCGCTGTAGGACAGGCCCATGTGGGACTCGAAGACCACTGATCCGCGCTTGACCGGCAGCTTGCAGAACAGCGCGTAGGCCTTCCGCTTCAGCCGCGGATCGTTGGCCTTCTGCGCGGTCCGCACCCCTTTCTGGACGAGTCGCAGCATCCTGCCGCCGCCGGCGCCGCTGGCGTCGCGCTCGAAGGAGGCGTTGACCCGCTTGGCGATCGGGTTGTGCGAGGCGATCTGCAGGGTGACGACGCCGCGGTGGTTGATCCGCACGACCCATCGGTCGCCGACGGCCTTCGTCAGCAGCGGACGCGCGGGCAGCGACAGTTCCGCCGCGCCCTCCGGCAGTTTGATCGCGGTGACGCGGGTGGCCATCGTGCCGAGGTCGCCCGCCTTCAGCCGGAATCTGACCTCGAACATCTGGTCCACGACGCCGACCGGCCGCACCGTCTTCGCGACGTCCACCTCGCCGGACCAGCGGATCCGGCTGCCCTCGTGCCGGATCTCGGTTACCTTCACCCGGTACTGCCGCAGCGCGCGCTGGCCGGGACGGAACTCCAGTTGAGCCGAGAGAGCGACGTCGGACGGCACCTTGCCGAGCGGGTTCACGGTCTCGCCGGACAGCCGGATCCTGCCGCTGCGATGGTCCACGGAGACGAGGTCGAGCCCGGTCAGCCGCGTCGCCAGATTCGACTCCGCGAGGGAGAGTTGGTGGTATCCGGCCTCTGTCACGTCCAGGGCCAGGCGGCCGAGCTCGTCCGCCAGGTAGCCGTCGTCGCACCAGTAGACGCGTCCGTCGCGCTCGACCAGGTCAGTGCTCACCCGGGTCCGGTCGAGCAGGTTCTCCGAGATCGTCACGAGTTCCGGCCAGTCCTCCTTGAGCAGGAGGTAGGCGCCCGCGACGGCGACGCGGTGGGTGCAGCGGGCGAACGCGGCGGCCAGCGGCAGCGTCTGCAGATAGTCGCGGAACAACGCGCGGCACTCGGCGATGTACTCGTCCGTCTGGTACGGCAGTTCGCGCAGGTAGAGCACGAGGTCGTGCTCGATGAACTTGACCGCCTTGGCCAGCCGGATCTCCTCGCGGCCGGGCTCGTCGGGGAAGCCGTCGAGCACCGCGTCGACCCGGCGGTGGATGCCGATCCGGTCCCGCACGTTCCCGATGTTCGAGCGCTGATTCGAGATGGACTTGGCCGCGACCCGGACCATGACCTCCCAGTAGTACACCGGGTTCGGGATCAGCACGATCCGCCGCGCGTTGAGGTACGCGGTGGCCGAGAACAGCAGGTCCTCCCAGTGGAAGCCCTCGGGGAAGCGGATCGCGTGCTCGTCCAGGAACGACCTGCGGTAGCACTTGTTCGTCGAAAGAGTGTCGCGCAGCAGGTCGGGCATGTCCGCGGCCGAGTCGAGCACCCGCCGCTCGGTGTACATCTCCGGCCACCACGGCACGTCCTCGACCAGGCCGGAGCGGTTGATGTGGCGGCGGATGCACACGCCGGAGACGAGGTCCGCGTCGAATTCCTCGGCCGCCTGCAGCATGTTCATGCCGGCGTGCCGGTTGAGCGTGTCATTGGAGTCGAGGAACATCACGTACCGGCCGCGCGCGTGCCCGATGCCGGTGTTGCGCGGCTTCGAGCAGCCGCCGCTGTTCTCCTCGAGCCGGTAGTAGCGCACCCGCGGGTCCTGGGCCGCCAGCCGCGCGGCCACCGCCGGGGTGTCGTCGGAGGAGTGGTCGTCCACGACGACTACCTCGAGGTTGTGCAGCGTCTGGTTCAGGACGGAGCGGACCGCCTTCGGCAGGTTCGCGGCATCGTTGTACCCGATCACGACGACGGTCAGGTCCGGCGCCACAACGTGGTTTTGCGCGGTCAAGACTTCCTCACTTACCAGCCCATCCGGCGTTTCAGGGATGGTATCGGATCGAGCGTACGGCTACCGTGGCTGCCGGATCCACGCCCACGCATTGCCCCTTGAGGAGATGGAAGCACCCCGTGCGCACCGCCGTCACCGCAGTACTGACCGGCCCCCAGCCCGTGGACGGAGACGGCCTGCTGCGCGCGAGCCTCACCGGCCTCGGCGTCACCGTGATCACCGCGGACGGTCCGGCCGCCACCGCCCGGGCTGTGTCCAGCGCCTCCGCCGCCGGAACCATCGCGCTGATCGACCCGCGGCTGGCCGCGCACCCGCACGCGCTGCGCCTCGCCCTGCTCGACCCGCGCTGGGAGGCGTCGCACGCGCCGGGGGTGCTGACCGTCACCGGAGCCGCGCGCGAACTGCTGGCCGCCGAACTGCGCGCCATCCCCGACCTCACGGCGCACCGGGTGGACGGCTCGTCCCCGGCGGCCCGGCTCACCGCGCCCAAGCCGCTGCTGGCCGACGGGTTCGCCGAGCAGTTGCGGGCCCGCGGCGTGCCCGTGCACGAGACGGTGCTGCCTGAGGGCCTGGTCGCGCGGCTGGTCGCCGAGCCGCTGACCGCCCGCAAGGACGTATACGCCGAGATCACGGCCGTGGACGACGAGGCGATCCGGCTGCGCCGCGCGGTCAAGGGCGACGACGGCCTGTTCAGCACCTACTGCGTCTCGACGTGGACCCGCTACCTGGCCCGCTGGTTCGCCAAGCACGGCTGGAGCCCGAACTCCGTCACCACGCTGTCCCTGCTGGTCGCCCTGGCCGGAGCCGGGGCCGCCGCCACCGGGACCCGCGCGGGCTACGTCTGTACCGCGGTCGCGCTCTACCTCTCCTTCGCCCTCGACTGCACCGACGGCCAGCTGGCCCGCTACGCGCTGCAGTTCTCCCGGATCGGCTCCTGGCTGGACGCGACCTTCGACCGGATCAAGGAGTACGCGGTGTACGCCGGTCTCGCGATCGGCGCCGTGCACAGCGGCCACGACCGGGGCGTCTGGCTGCTCGCCGCGTCCGCGATGGTGGTGCAGACGTTGCGCCACCACATCGACTTCGCCTATCACGAGTCGCTGCGCGGCCAGCCCGTGCCGGAGCCGAAGGTCACCGCGGCCGACGCCCCGCGCCGCAGCCCCGGCTACTGGGCCAGGAAGGTCGTGGTGCTGCCGATCGGCGAACGCTGGGCCCTGATAGCGATCCTCACCGCCCTGACCTCGCCGCGCGTCGTCTTCAGTGTTCTGCTGATCTGGGGCGTGCTCGCGGCCGGCTACACGACGGCCGGCCGAGTGCAGCGGTCCCTGCACGGCAACGGAATCCGCACCGAGGAGGCCGTGGACGCGCTGCGTGCCATGTGCGACCTGCCTTTGGCGATCAAGGCCGCCTCGCGCGAACCGCTGACCACCAAGCTCGGCTGGGTCACGCCGCCGACGATCCAGTTCGTGGCCTACGTGGTGGTGCTCGGCCTGATCGTGGACGACGCGATCCTCGGCGCCGCCGCCTTCACCCTGCTGGCGGTCGTGATCTACCACCACTACGACGTCGTCTACCGGATCCGCGCGAACGCCGGGCAGCCGCCGCACTGGCTCTCCGTTGCTCTCGGCGGCAATCTCGGCCGCTCGGTGCTGGTCGTGGCCCTCGGTACCGCGATCGGCTCCGGACGCGGGTTGAGCACGGTGATCTGGCTGCTCGCGGCGTACGTGGGGCTGCTCGCGGTCGGCGAGTCTGTGCGCTTCTGGACCCGGCCCGCCGCGCCGGTCCTGCCGGACTGAGCAGAAAATTTAACCTTTGCTCTGTGATCGGTCTCGCGCGTTCATGTTGGATTTTGTTAGAATCTGTCATGGAAGCACGAGTGGGTGCAGCGGAGCGAAGGTAGGGTCAAGGTATGACGACGTGGCTTGTTACCGGCGGGGCCGGGTATATCGGATCGCACGTGACCCGGGCACTGCTCGCGGCCGGCGAGGGGGTCGTCATCCTCGACGACCTGTCCACCGGCGCGAAGGACCGGATCCCGGACGGCGTGCCCGCGGAGATCGCCCGGGTGCACGACCGGGCCGCGGTCGCCCGGGTGATCGCCGAGCACGGCGTCGGCGGCGTCATCCACGTCGCGGCCAAGAAGCAGGTCGGCGAGTCGGTGGACCGGCCCGCCTGGTACTTCGAGGAGAACCTCGAGGGCCTGCGCACGCTGCTCGACGTGGTCGTCGAGGCGGGCATCGACAAGTTCGTCTTCTCCTCCTCCGCCGCGGTCTACGGCGAGGTGGATGTGGAACTCGTCACCGAGCAGACGCCGTGCGTCCCGGCCTCCCCGTACGGCGAAACCAAGCTCGTCGGTGAATGGCTGATCAAGGATGTGGCGAAGGCCCAGCACCTGGCAGGCAAGGAGTTCGCCTTCGCCAACCTGCGCTACTTCAACGTCGCCGGGGCCGGAGCGCCCGAGCTCGGCGACCCGGTCGCGCTCAACCTGATCCCGATGGTCTTCACCAAGCTCGAGGCCGGGCAGAATCCGCTGATCTTCGGCGACGACTACGCCTCGCCGGACGGCACCTGCATCCGCGACTACATCCACGTCGCCGACCTGGCCGAGGCGCACGTGGCCGCGGCCCTGCGGCTCGATCGCGACCCGAAGACCGCGCTGACCCTGAACCTGGGCACCGGCACCGGCGCCTCGGTCAAGGAAGTCATCTCCACGATCCTCGAGCACACCGGCATCGACCTGCCGCCGGTGATCGTCCCGCGCCGCTCCGGCGATCCGGTGAAGCTGGTCGCCTCGGCCGAACTGGCCCGGCAGGAGCTCGGCTGGAGCTCGACCCGCGATCTTCATGACATGATCGTCTCCGCATGGGCCGGCTGGCGCTTTCGGCACGATCGCTGAACCTGTCCCCATCGTGTAACCGCAGGGACAGCGGAAGTGTGGGTGGCTGTCACCGCCCGATAAGCTGTCTGCCATGATCGGACTTATCCTCGCCGCAGGTGTTGACAGTCGGGCCGTCGCCTTGCCTTGGAGCCGGGCATGATCGGACTTATCCTCGCCGCCGGCGCGGGCCGTCGCCTGCGCCCGTACACGGACACATTGCCCAAGGCCCTGGTGCCGGTGGACGAGGAGCGCGGCCTTACCGTCATCGACCTCACCCTGGCGAACTTCGCCGAGGTGGGGCTGACGGAGGCGGCGATCGTCGTCGGCTATCGCGCCGAGGCGGTGCACGAGCGCAAGGACCGGTTCGAGGAGAAGTACGGCCTCAAGCTGCACCTCGTGCACAACGACAAGGCCGAGGAGTGGAACAACGCGTACTCGCTGTGGTGCGCGCGCGATCTGCTCAAGCAGGGCGTGATCCTGGCCAACGGCGACACCGTGCACCCGGTTTCCGTCGAGCGCGCGCTGCTGGCCGAGCGGGAAAAGCCAGGGTACGACGGCCGCATCCTGCTCGCCCTGGACACCGTGAAGTCCTTGGCGGACGAGGAGATGAAGGTCATCTGGTCCGCCAAGGCCGGGGTCAAGCGCATCACGAAGCTGATGAACCCGGCCAACGCCACCGGCGAGTACATCGGCGTCACCCTGATCGAGCCGGAGGCCGCCGACGAGCTGGCCGATGCGCTGCGCACCACCTTCGAGCGCGACCCGCAGCTGTACTACGAGGACGGCTACCAGGAGCTCGTCGACCGCGGCTTCCGGGTGGACGTCGCGGCGATCGGCGACGTTCCCTGGGTCGAGATCGACAACCACGAGGACCTGGCCAAGGCCCGCTCCATCGTCTCGGCGACGCGGACGAGCGCGGGCGCCTGATGGCCGTTCTCAGCAGGCTGATCCAGGCCCCGGCCGCGGTGCGGATCGGACCCGGGGTCGCTGCCGAGTTGCCCGCGATCCTGTCCGACCAGCGCATTTCCGGCTCCGGCCGGTTCGCCGTGGCGATCAGCGAGGGCTCCGGAACCGGGCTGCGCGAGCAGTTGGCCCGCAGCCTGCCCGCGGACGTCGGCTGGTTCACCGTGGCCCGGGCCAGCCTGGACGCCGCCGTGGACCTCGCCGACCGGATCCGCGCCGAGCACGCGCCCTACGACACGCTGGTGGCCATCGGCGGCGGCAAGGTCATCGACGCCGCCAAGTACGCCGCGGCCCGGCTCGGCATGCCGCTGGTCGCGGTCGCCACCAACCTGGCGCACGACGGGATCTGCTCGCCCGTCGCGACCCTGGAGAACGACGCGGGCACCGGCTCGTACGGCGTGCCCAATCCGATCGGCGTCGTCATCGACCTCGACCTGGTTCGGCAGGCCCCGCCCCGTTTCATCCGGGCCGGCATCGGCGAGGCCCTCTCGAACCTGTGCGCGCTGGCCGACTGGGAGCTGTCGCACCGGGAGACCGGCGAGCAGGTGGACGGCCTGGCCGCGGCGATGGCGCGGACCGCCGCCGAGGCCGTGATGCACCACCCCGGCACGATCGCCGATGAGGACTTCCTGGCGGTGCTGGCCAACGGGCTCGTGCTGTCCGGCCAGGCGATGGCCGTCGCGGGCACCAGCCGGCCGAACTCCGGCGCCTGCCACGAGATCAACCACGCGATCAACCAGCTCTTCCCCAAGCAGGCCGCGCAGCATGGCGAACAGTGCGGCGTCGGCGCCGTCTTCGCGACCCACCTGCGCGGAGATCACCGACTGGCGGCCGCGATGGCCGAGGTGCTAACACGCCATGAACTGCCGGTGACCCCCAGCGATCTAGGGCTTGGTATCGATCAGTTCGTCGAAGCGGTAGCGTACGCGCCGCATACAAGACCGGGCAGGTTCACCATCCTGGAGCATCTGGATCTGTCCGAGTCCCAGATTCACGACGCGGTGAAGGATTATGTCGCTACCTACGCTCGATGAGCTTCGCGCCGTCGTCCAACCGCCGGAGAAGATGCAGCGCCGCAACGGCGAGCACTGGGCCGGCCGGCTGTACATGCGCCGGATCTCGCTGCGCACCACCCGACTCCTCGTCAACTCGCCGATCACGCCGAACGGCTACACCTACCTGATGATCGTCGCCGGGGTCCTCGCGGGCCCGGCGCTGCTGATCCCGGGCATCGGCGGGGCTGTGCTTGCCGCCTTCTTCGTCCAGCTCTACCTGCTGCTCGACTGCGTGGACGGCGAACTGGCCCGCTGGCGCAGGCAGACCTCGATCGTCGGGGTCTACCTCGACCGGATCGGCGCCTACTTCGCCGAGGCCGCGTTCCTGGTCGGGCTCGGCTTCCGGGCCAGCCACTGCCACCTGGACAAGTGGGCCGTGATCGGCCTGGCGACCGCCCTCTGCGTCATCCTGGTGAAGTCGGAGAGCGACCTGGTGGACGTGGCCCGCACCCGCGCCGGGCTGCCCGCCGCGACCGAGGGCTCGGTCGTACCGCGCACGTCCGGGGCCGCCAAGCTCCGCTCGGTCGCCCAGATCTTCAAGATCCACCGGCTGATCGTCGGCATCGAGTCCTCGATGCTGGTGCTGCTCGCCGGAATCCTCGATTTCGCCTTCGGCGAGACAAACCACGGCTTCACCAAGGCAGCGCTCGTCATCCTCGCGGTGATCGCCGCCGCCATGGTGGTGCTGCACTTCGTCTCGATCGTGCTCTCCAGCCGGCTTAAGGCCTAGAACGGTGAACGACATGCGTCTCGGCGCCGTGATCATCACGATGGGCAACCGCCCCGAAGAACTCCGCGACTTGCTCGACAGCGTGTCCGCGCAGCAGGGCGAGCCGATCGACGTGGTCGTCGTCGGCAACGGAATCAAGGCCTCCGAGATCCCCGGGCTCGAGAAGGTCAGGACGCTCGACCTGCCGGAGAACCTCGGCATCCCGGGCGGTCGCAACCGCGGCTTCGAGGCGCTGCTCGCGCTGTCAGAGGACGAGCGACCCGAGGTCATCCTCGTCCTCGACGACGACGGCAAGCTGGACGGTGACGATGCCGGTGAGCGGATCCGCGAGGTTTTCCGGGCGCAGCCCGAACTCGGCATCGTCTCCTTCCGCATCTGCGATCCGGTCAGCCACGAGGTGCAGCGCCGCCACGTGCCCCGGGTGCGGGTCGGCGACCCCAACCACTCCTCCCAGGTCACCACGTTCCTCGGCGGCGCCAGCGCGATCCGCTCGGCGGTGATCGACCAGGTCGGCGGGCTGCCCGACGACTGGTTCTACTGCCACGAGGAGACCGACCAGGCCTGGCGCGCCCTCGACGCGGGCTGGACAATCGAATACCGGGCGGACGTGACGCTGCTGCACCCGAAGACCCCGCCGAGCCGGCACGCCACGTACAACTTCAACGTGGCACGCAACCGAGTCTGGCTCGCGCGGCGTAATCTTCCTGGGGCGCTGATCCCGGTTTACCTGGGTGTGTGGACGGTGCTCACCATGGCCCGGCTGCGCAAGCCCGCGGCGCTCAAGGTCTGGTTCCAGGGCTTCGCCGCAGGTTGGCGCACGCCCTGCGGGCCGCGTCAGCCGATGGGCTGGAGTACCGTGTGGCGGATGACCAGGCTCGGAAGGCCGCCGGTCATCTGATGCGCCCCCCGAGACGGATACGACATGAGGATTAAGGCGAAGCAGTGACTGAATCCGCCGTGATCGTGCTGGAGGAGTTGCCTCCCCCTCCGAGCGATCCCGAATACGCCGAGCTCGGCGGCGTTCCGATGGCCGCCAAGTACGGGCTCAAGCAGAGCGGCAAGCGTCCGCCCCTGCTCGGGTATCTGGCGTCGCTCTGGCAGCGCCGCCACTTCATCACCGGCTACGCGACCGCGAAGAACCGCTCGCTCTACTCGAACGCGCGGCTCGGCCAGCTGTGGCAGCTGCTCACGCCGATCCTCAACGTCGCCGTCTACTACTTCGTCTTCGGCATCCTGTTCACCCAGACCAGGGGCGTGCACGACTTCCTGCTCTTCCTGGTCATCGGCGTCTTCCTGTTCAACTTCCTGTCGACCTCGATGATCAACGGCTCGCGGTCGATCAGCGACCAGCTGGTGCTGATCCGGGCGCTGCACTTCCCGCGCGCCTGCCTGCCGATCTCCACGACGGTAATCCAGCTGCAGCAACTCGGCTTCTCGATGATCATCGTGGTCGGCGTCGCGCTCTACGGCAGCCAGCCGATCACCCTGAAGTGGCTGCTGGTCATCCCGGCGCTGATCCTGCTGAGCATCTTCTCCAACGGCTTGGGCATGATCGTCGCGCGGACGGGTTCGGTACTCACCGACACCGCGCAGCTGCTGCCGTTCCTCAGCCGCACCTGGATGTACCTGTGCGGCGTCATGTACAGCCTCGCCTCGGTGGCCAACAGGCCGGACATTCCGCACTGGGTGCAGAACGTCCTCTACTACGACCCGCCGGCCCTGTTCATCACCGTGGTGCGCAACCTCATGATGGCGCCGCAGCCGATTCCGACGAACCTCGGCGGCGCACCGAACCTGGCGACCGCGTACGCGCAGTGCGGACTGAGCCCGCTGCCGTCGAACATGACCAAGGCGATCTGCGACCCGATCACCAACTACCAGAGCAACCTGCTGGCGATGCACCAGCCGGCGCACGCCTGGATCTTCCTGATCCTCTGGGCCGTGGCCTTCGGCATCGGCGGCATCGTGTACTTCTGGAAGGCAGAGGAGCAGTACGGCCGTGGCTGAGACACCGAGAGCCCTTCCGAGCCAGGTCCTGCGCGCCATCCAGGGTGTGGACGGCGAGCACGGCCTGTCCGACGCGGAGCTCGCGAAGCTGCGCGAGGAGATCATCGAGGACCGGGCCAAGCGGCGTGCCGCGGCGGCCACCAATCCGCCCACGGTGATCGTGGACAACCTCAACATCATCTACCGGATCCACGGCGCCGGCACCGGCCGCGGCTCGGCCACCGGCGCGCTGTCCCGGATCATCTCCCGGCGCACCTCGCCCACGGTCAAGGAGGTGCACGCGGTCCGCGGGATCTCCTTCGTGGCCCGGCGCGGCGAGAGCATCGGCCTGATCGGCCGCAACGGCTCCGGCAAGTCGACGACGCTGGCGGCCATCGCGGGCCTGCTGCCCCCGGAGAAGGGCGGCGGCGTCTACACGGACGGCCAGCCCTCGCTGCTCGGCATCAACGCCGCGCTGATGCCCGACCTGACCGGCGAGCGCAACGTGATCGTCGGCTGCCTGGCCATGGGCATGTCCAAGGCCGAGGCGAACGCCCGGTACCAGGGCATCGTGGACTTCTCCCGTATCCAGGACACCAACCCGCACGCGATGAGCCTGCCGATGAAGGCCTACTCCTCGGGCATGGCCGCGCGGCTGCGCTTCGCCATCGCCGCCTCGCGCGAGCAGGACGTGCTGATGATCGACGAGGCGCTGGCCACCGGCGACGCCAAGTTCCAGGCGCAGAGCGAGCAGCGCATCCGCGAGCTGCGGGAGAGCGCGGGCACGGTGTTCGTGGTCAGCCACTCGATGGCCGCGATCCGGGACACCTGCGACCGGGCGATCTGGATCGAGGCGGGCAAGGTGCTGATGGACGGCGACGTGGACGAGGTCGCCGACGCCTACGAGACCTGGTCCAAGCAGAGTTAGTTCTATTTAGCCTCGCGGCCACGCTCCGCTCAGGCTGATTTAAGACAGACCTGTTACCAGGATCACGCAACCCGCCACCCCCCACGGTTAGTCTCTGCTAACGGAGCAGAGTCGCCGCCGGGGCGGGGAATGCCGGGCCCTTCGCTGCTCCGACTGGATTCTCGGAACAGAGCTAGGCGGGCATCGGGCGTGGGCATCATGAGCAAGGGGTTCCTGCTCCTGCTGGGCCTGGTCACACTGGCGTTGGCGCTGCTGACGCTGTGGTTGTGGCCACGGCTGGCGGGGCACGGGGCCAGGCCGCTGGCCGGGCGGATCGGGCTGCTGCTGGGCACGCAGTTGAGCCTGGCGGCCACGTTCCTGTTCACCGTCAACGCCTTCGGCGGCTTCTACACGTCCTGGAGCCAGCTGCTCGGCGACTCCTCGTCGCAGTACCACCTGAACAACGCCGGCGCCCCCGGAGCCGCCGTGCACGACACCCAGCAGCTGGTCCTCGGCGCGGACGGGCACGGCCAGCTGGTCGGCGTGCGCAGCGGCGTGGACGCCGAGCTCTCGGTCTTCACGCCAACCGACTACATGTCCCCGGCCGCGGCCACCAAGCACTTCGCCGTCGAGGTTGTGGACCTGACCGGCGGCTACGCCGGCCAGACGCTGCCGAACTTCCAGCAACTGGCCACCACGTACCGCCTGATCGTCGCCGTGGTCACGGACTCGGCGTCGACCGGCCCCGTCCCCGGCGTCAACGTCCCCGAGGGCACCCAGGGCGAGCTCTTCTGGTCCCAGGACCTGCGGACCGCGCTCGCCTCGCACTACCGCGTCGCGGCCTCGTCGGCGGACTGGGGCGTGGCCGGCGTGGGCCGGTCCGGTGGCGCCGCGATCAACCTGGCCGTGCAGGACTCGACGCGCTACGCCCTGGCCGCGGCGGTCGGCGCGTGGACCGGCGGCTCCGCCCAGGACAGCTGGCCCGGCGTCGACAAGTACCTGACCGGCGTCCCCACCCCCGTCGTCCGCCTGCTCTACGATGCGTCGGCACCGAACATCCCGAGCAAGATCCGCGCGACGGACGGCCAGCTGCAGGTCGTGACGCAGACCGGCCTGACCCTGAACAGCGCGCTCGACTGGCTCGGCGCTTCGATCGAGGCGGACGAGGAGACGGCGGCGTGACCCTCAACGGCAACTGGCTGATCCTGTTACTCGTGGTGCTGATGCTGGCCGCGTTCACCGGCGTGGTGCTGCTCTGGCGGAAGCTGTCCGGCAAGACGTGGAAGCACGTGCTCGGCAGGATCGGTGTGCTCGGCGGAGCGCAGTTGGTGCTGGTGCTGGTGCTGGCCGCCGTCTGCAACGACTACTTCGGCTTCTACAGCTCCTGGCACGACCTGCTCGGCTTCGCGTCCCAGACGATCAACCAGAACCAGAACCACCCGCTCGGCCCCGCGCCCGGCGCCGACGCCCCGGACCCGGGCGGCGTGGCGGGCGGCGGCACCGGCCAGGGAGGCCGGCCGCACCACGCCCTGCTCACCGTCCAGTCCGTCGGCGGCCTCTCGCTCCCCGGCGGCACCCTCGAGTCGGCCACCGGCCAGGTGCAGGACGTGACCATCTACGGCGCCACGACGGGTCTGAGCACGCAGGCGATCGTCTACCTCCCGCCCCAGTACTTCCAGAGCGCATACCGCGACTACGACTTCCCGGTTGCGATCGTCTCGACCGGCTACCCCGGCGACGTCGGCGCGCTGCAGAACAAGCTGAAGTACCCGTACCGGCTGCTGACGGGCATCAACAGCCACCAGGACAAGCCGGTCGTGCTGGTGATGACGCAGCCCTCGCCCACGAGCGTGGACGGCGTGGACACCGAGTGCACCAACGTGCCCGGCGGCCCGCAGGTGAACACGTTCTGGGCCGAGGACATCCCGCGCGCCATCGAGGACCAGTACCGCGTCACCACCGCGGCCACCGGCTGGGGCATCATCGGCGACTCCACCGGCGGCGACTGCGCGCTGAAGGTGACGATGATGAACTCTGACAGGTTCACCGTGGCGGTGTCGTTGTCAGGGGACTACGACGCCCCCCAGGACATCACCACCGGCGACCTCTACAGCACCCCGGAATTCCGCGACCTCAACAACGTCATGTGGCGCATCGAGCACCTCCCCAAGCCCCCCGTCTCCGTCCTGCTGACCAGCAGCCGCAGCGGCGAGAGCGACTACGCGGAGGTGCTGAAGTTCCAGCAGCTCACCGCTGGCACCCCGACCCACACATCCACCCTGATCCGCAACGAGGGCGGCCACAACTTCACGACGTGGAACGCCGAGATACCACCCGCGATGGTCTGGCTGACGAACACGCTGAAGTCGTCCACGCCGTTGCCCGCGCCTCCGCACTAGGGCTTCGGGAGGCTCACGGCGGTGGAGGTCCACCATCGTCGTTGTCAGTCAAGTACAGCGCCTCCTGGATGGCGATGGCATCATCTTCCTTCGATCAAACAGCGAGGCCGGCCCAGAGCGGGACGCTGTCGGCGGCGGTGAAAGACGCCGAGTCCAGGGTGAACGATGCGGGCAGTGCGGTCTGTCCGGCCGTGCCGTGGGTCGCGAACAGGAGCGGGGCGCTCTTGGCCATGCCCGCATTGGCGGGCGAGCCGGTGGCGGCGGGGGCGCGGCCGAAACCGGGCGGGGTGGTGCCGACGGAGAGGACTCCTACCAGGACGGGCTGGTTGGCCGTCACGGCCACGCCGGTGATGGCCGCCCAGGTCAGGGCGTCCGTGGCGGAGGCCGTGGACCACGCCGTGGACTGATCGGCGCTCGTCGCCTTGAGGGTCGCGACGCCGTCGGAGATCGTGTAGAGGCCGACGCGGGAATCCCCCGAGGTTAGGTGCGCGCCCACGACGCCGATATACAGGGCGAGATGTCCGACGGTGAAGCTGTTCTGCGGCGTGACGGCGATGAAGTACACGACACCGCTGGCGATGGGCGTGGAGGAGTCGCCGATGAGGGTCGGCGGGTAGTTGTACTCCGACAGGCCTCGGCTCGCGGGGCTGTCCCAGGAGTAGGCGAAGCTCGCCGGGTGGGCGCCGGCGGTGCCGTTGTGCGCGGCGTACGCGAGGGTGGTGCCGCCGAGCAGACTCAGGCTCGCGGTGGCGGCACCGGCGACGTGGTTGCCGACGACCCAGTTGGACTCGCCGGATGAGGTCTCCGCGATCCCGTACTTCATCGTGTGCGCCGCGCTGGACGTGACCCCGACATCGTTGCCGATGACGGTGCATCCGGTGGTGTACAAGGGGGTGCCCGACGTGCCCTCGTCGAGGAGGATGCCGTTCGAGCCGTCGTCGGCTTGGTTGGCGTCTCGGATGGTGTTCCCGGTGACTGTGGCGTCGGGCACGGCGATGAGGTGGATGCCGTGGCCGCCGGGCGAGGAGATGTGGTTGCCCTTGATCGCGTTGTTCCAGCCGGGCAGCAGGTCTTCTTCGGCCCCGGTCTGCTCGGTGCCGACGACCCGGATGCCGTCGAGCGCCGAGGACTCGATCACGTTGTCGGCGATCGTGCAGTTCTTGGACCCGTTCTGAACGGTGATCCCGTTGCCGCCGGCGCCGATGGAGTGGCAGTTCGCGATGAGGGTTCCGCTGCTCGCGGTGACCAGGTTGAACCCGTGGCGGCCTGGAGACACGACGGTGCACCCGATGACCTGCGCGTCGTAGTTTCCGTCCAGGGTGAATCCGTCGTGCACGCCGGACAGACCCACGTTCTCGGCGCGGCAGCCGATGATCTTCAGCCGGGTGGTGCGGTTGTGCGGGTCGAGGCCGTACCCGGAGGTGTCGACGACCTTGATGTTCAGCAGCGTGATATCTGTGTCGGTAGACGTACTGTCGGGTGTCGTGCCGCAGTAGAACCCGATGACGAGCGGGAATCCGGTCTTGGGAGCCGGGATCGTCTGGTTGGTGTTGTTGCCGTCGATGGTGAAGTCGCGGAAGGTGATGTTCGAGTTCGCGACGCCGCTGGGCGTCCGCACGATGCCCGTGGTGGCACCGCCGTGGCTGCCCGCGGCGAGTTGGATCCTCGTCACGTCCATCCCGACGCCGGCCAGGACGGAATTGTCGACGGTCATGGAGACGCTGCCGTCGTCGGTATCCGCGGGGGCCGGGACGATGTACGTGCCGGTCTGGAGTTGGACGATCCCACCGGTGTCGGGGAGTGCCGAGATCGCCGCGTTGATCGCGGCCAGGTCGGTCGCGCCGGTGGCGTCGCCGGACGGAGCGGAGACCCAGACGACGTTGGTCGTGTCACTGCCGGCATTGCTCGTGGCGTTGGCGGCGGCGGAGGAGGGGGCGAGCAGCGGCACGGTGACAGCTGCTGCGCCGGCGCCGCCGAGGCCGCCGCGCAGCAGCGAGCGCCGCGAGGCCTGGGCGGAACTCGACTTCGGAGGGGTTTTTTCTGGAGTGGGTATTTCCAGAGGAGGCATGCGAGGCATCCTAAGAGCGTGGATCAACGAAAGACAACCCTATGGGTGCTGATAATCTGGCCTTTGCTGGTTCGTCCCTAGGGGCGCGCGGAGCTGGGTTATGGGAACATCTTCCACTGGATTGCTATGGGAATGTTTCGTACATTGCGCGGCTCGCCATCGGTATTGGCACTGCCGATTGTGAGCGTTCCCAGGGCTGTGACCACGGACACTTGGAATGGAAAAAGGGGTGAATCCGTTATGGCGAGCCGCGATGGTTCGGCCTGGTGGAAGGAGCGGCGTGTGATCGCCGTCTTGATCGTGGCGGGCTTGGCGGCCTGCGGTCTTGCCGTCTTCAGATTCGCGGCCGGGGGCTCCCCGTCCGCCGCGACGAAGACCTCGATGACCGTGGCGGCTTCGACATCGGCGCAGGCCACGTCGGTGCCTACCGCGTCGACATCTATCCAGGAGTCCGCCATGTCGATATCCCTGGCCGACTGGAGGCTCACCCTGCCGGTCAACAGCGCGGGGCATCTGACCGGCATCGCCGAAGTGCTCAAGCAGGCCGTCCCCATGCCGCCGTGGCTGACGCGCAACGCGGACGGCACCCTCGCGTTCTGGGCTCCATCCGGCGGGGCGACCACCCCCAATTCCGGGCATTCCCGGACGGAACTGGTCTCCACCAGCGCCTTCGCGCTCGGCACCGCGTCGCATACCCTCGCCGCGACGCTGGCCGTCACGCAGGTGCCCAATAGCGATCCGGACATCATCGTCGGCCAGATCCACGGTGGCGGGAGCATCAGCTCCGTCCCCTTCGTCATGCTGCACTGGCGCGGCGGCGACATCGTGGTCGTCGTCAAGAAGGCCCTGTCCGGATCGGGTGCGCAGAACTTCACCCTGGTCCAGGGGGTGCCGCTCAACGGGCGCTTCAGCTACACCCTGACCGATGACGGCGACGGCGACCTCACCATGACCGCGACGTACGACGGTCGGAGCCATCAGGCCACCGCGCGGATCCCCGGAGTCTTCCTGGGAACCGAGATGCGGTTCCAGGTCGGCGACTACCAGCAGGCCGAGACCGGTACCTCGTCGGCCGACGGGGGCCGCGTGCTGTTCTCCGCGATCTCGGCCTCGTAGCCGACCGCGACCACGCGGTATGCGCATCAGGAGTCGAATGCAAATGCCCTCGCCAAGCGCGACGGGCCGATCGATTCCCGTGCCTGTAAGCATGCAGAATCTTTACATTTGATCCCATGGGCATCCCGCGCACCGCCTATACACTCAACATCTGTTGGAATGCGTGCACTGAGATTGTCTGCAACTCAGAGGCACGGTTGGCAATATAAGAGCCATGCTCAACAATGTGTAGCCGTAAAACCTAGCCATCGGCTGGCAATGGCGCTGGTATTCCGTTGGTAAAAAAGCACCCTGGTTCGGGTAGTGGGGTACCCACCCTCGCTTCGCCGTGTGCACGCGGCGGCGCGTCGGACTCCGCTGCCCGATTCCCCCAGTCGCAGGCCTGCTCAATCCGAGCGCGTCAGCATGCCCGGAAAACACCATTCCCGGGCCTGTGCTGCCGGCGTCTGCGAAAGATACGCGGTGCCATGGGGCATCGCCAAGGGAGGTCATGATGGATTCTGCCCGCATCTTCATCATCGGGTCCGGCGTGGTCGGCAAGGCCACCGGCGAGGGGTTCCTCGCCGCGGGTCACCAGGTCACCTTCGTGGACGTCGATCCGGGAAGGCTCGAGCACCTGCGCGAACTCGGCCTCGACGCCGTGGACGAGCTCGACCTGGCCGAAGAACGCCCCTCGTTCGTAATCCTCACGCTGCCGACGCCGAACGTCGGCCGCCGGTACGACCTGTCCGCCTTCGAGTCGGGCACCGCCTCGGTGGGCAACGCGCTGGCTCGCGCGTCCGCGACGCACACCGTCGTGGTCCGCTCGACGGTGCCCCCGGGTACCACCGAGGGCCTGGTCAAGCAGACCCTGGAGAGCCTGTCCGGCAAGACCGTCGGCACCGGATTCGCGCTGGCCTCCAACCCGGAGTTCCTGCGCGCCGCCTCCGCCGTCGAGGACTTCCGCTGGCCCTGGATGACCGTGATCGCATCCCGTTCGGCGCGCACCGTCGAACGGCTCAGCGAGCTGCTCCGTCCCTTCGGCGGCGAGCTGCGCACCTTCAGCGACCCCGCCTCGGCCGAGCTCCTCAAGTGCGCGCACAACATCTTCAACGCCACGAAGATCAGTTTCTGGAACGAGATGTGGCTGGTCGCCCGCGAGCTCGGCGTCGACCTTGATCCGATCGCGTCGGTCGTGGCGCGGTCGGCCGAGGGTTCCTTCAACCCGAACTACGGCATTCGCGGCGGTGCGCCGTACGGCGGGGTCTGCCTGCCCAAGGACACCCAGGGCTTCCTCGGCTTCGCCGGCGGGCTCGGCGTCGAGATGCCGCTGCTGCGCGCCACCGTGGCGGTCAACGACCACTTCTCCGAGATCCTCTCCGGCGAGGTGGACGACCGTTTCGCCGAGATCCTCGAGGCCGATTCGATCGACGCGAACAGCGACGGCGTCTCCGCCTGAGCATCGCGTCTCGCCTGACGACACAGTTTCAGCCTCGAGAAGAGAACGACCGGCGATGATCTTCGTTTTGCGCCATTACCTAGTGCTCTTCCCCCTCGGGACGCTCGGCCTTTTCCGCTGGACGGTCTGGCTGTTCCGACGGATCCCCGCTTCCCTCTACAAGCCGATCGACAACGACTTCCGCCTGCCGCTCTCCATCGTGGTGCCCGTCTACCAGGAGGATCCGGAGATCTTCGCGCACGCCATCGAGTCCTGGCTCGCCAACGAGGTCGAGGCGATCGTCCTGGTGATCGACGCGACGGACACCACGTGCATCGAGATCGCGCGCCGCTATCCGGTCCAGGTGATCGTCACCGACGTGCCCGGCAAGCGCGACGCGCTGCGCAAGGGCTGGGAGGCCTGCGCGACGCCGCTGGTCGCCCTGGTGGATTCGGACACCATCTGGGCCTCGGACGTGTACGACGAGGTCTGCAAGCCCTTCGCCGATCCGGACATCGGCGGGGTCGCCACGCGGCAGAACGTGTACAACGTGCGCGGCTTCCTGCCCCGGATCAACGACATGTTCCTGGACTACCGGTACTACGACGAGAACGCCGCGCAGACCGTCATGGGCCAGGCGCTGTCCTGCCTGTCCGGGCGCACCGCGATCTACCGGCGGGAGATCCTGCTGGAGATGTCGGAGGAGTTCATGAGCGAGACGTTCTGGGGGGTGCCGTGCATGTCGGGTGACGACAAGCGGCTGACCACCCTGCTCCTAGAACGCGGGCACTACACGTATCTGCAGCGTACGGCGCGAGTGTGGTCCACCTTCCCCAGCACCTGGAAGCTGTTCTGCAAGCAGCGGCTGCGATGGGCGCGCAACACCTGGCGCTCGGACCTGAGGGCGCTGTCCCGGCGGTGGGTGTGGGATCACCCGTTCCTGGCCTTCACCATGCTGGACAAGGCGATGGGCGGATTCACGATGTTCGCCTCCCCGATCTTCATGCTGCTCGGGATCATCACCCACAACTGGCTCTTCGTGGAGTGCCTGGCCGCCTGGTGGATCGTCAGCCGTTCGATCAAGGTGCTACCCCACCTGCGGCGCCGCCCGCAGGACTTCCTCATCATGCCCGGCTACGTCCTGGCGACGTTCGTCATGGGCTCGATCAAACTCACCGCCTTGCTCACCATCCGCAAACAGCGCTGGCTCACGCGGCAGGTGCAGGTGGAAAACGGACAGGTCATACGCACGAACGAGGGGGGCAGTTGAGATGGCTCGGCTGAGAAGGCACTCCCGTGCCGCCGCGCGCAGGCCCGGCGCGGCCGGGAGCCGCCGGACGCTGATCGGCGGCACCGCCGTCACCCTGGTCGGCGGCTCCCTGCTGGCCCAGGTCATCTGGGCCGGCACAGCCGTGGCCGGCACCGGTACCGCGTCGACGACGTCGAGCAGCGCGAGTTCCACGTCGGCGACGAAGACCGCCGAACAACTCGCCCACGAGAAGCTGTTGGCGAAGATCCGGGCCGAACATGAGGCCGAGGCCAAGGCGAAGGCCGCCGCGAGACTCGCCCACGAGGAGCTTCTGGCGAGGATTCGCGCCGCGCACGAGGCCGCCGCCGAGGCGAGAGCCGCCGCGGCGCTCGCCCATGAGGAACTGCTGGCGCAGGTATCGGCCGCGCACGAGGCCGCCGCCGCGGCGAAGGCCGCTGCCCAGCGGGCCGACGCTGGCGCCATCGCCAAAGCCATCTGGCAGAAGGACGGCCGACCGGCCCGGCTGATCGTCGTGCGTCCGACGCAGTTGTTGATACTGAGCGGCGGCACCCTGCAACAGGTCGAGGCTCGTCCGGCAGGCCCGCTCTCCGTGCTCTGGCTGGCCGAGAACGTGCCAGGGCCGTGGATGGCCCAGCCCTCGGCGAGGGTCGTCCGACTCGAATCGGCCCTGGTGATCACCGATGGCAGCAGCCTGGTCGCCCCCTCCGGCGACCTCGCGACGCTCCAGCTGACCGATGGCGCCTGGATCCAGGTCGCACGGGGAAGCTTCGCGGCCACCGGGATCGCCATCACGTCGGCGGGCGCCTCGGGAGCGGGTCCGCTGCCGGCCACCGACCCCTCCCGGCCGTTCATCCGGGCCGGGGCGGGCGCCACGCTCACCTTCGACGACACCACCGTGACCGGCCTCGGCAACGCCTCGGCGCCGGACGACGCCGGGATCACCTGGGACGGCGGGGCGTCCGGCAACGCCGTCGCGGTGAAGGTGACCGACGGGTACACCGGCCTGCGGCTGGCCGCGAGCACCGGGGTCACACTCAGAGACGTCACGGTGGCGGGCTCGGCCAAGGACGGCCTGGTGCTGAAGGACGACACCGGCACCGTGCTGACCGCCGTGGTCAGCGAGAACAACGCGGGAGCCGGCGTCCGGCTTCTGCAGGGTCCGTCGAACCGGACCCTCACCGGCATCTCCACCTCGGGCAACGCCGGCTACGGATTCGACGCCTCGGACATCAGCGGCCTGACCCTCACCGGCTTCGCGAGCTCCGCCGACAAGACCGGCGGCGTGGAGCTGACCGGATGCCAGAACTCCCACGTCATCGATGCGAAGACCTGGAACGACCGGACCGGCATCAAGGTCGGCCAGTCGAGCAGCAGGGTCACGATCACCGACGCCACGGTGACCGGAGGCCGCTACGGCGTCGTAGTCGGCAGCCACGCCGCCGACGTCACCCTGACCGGAACCGCCGTGTCCGGAACTACTGAATACGGCATCGATGTCAGTGGGCCGCATGTGTCGGTCTCGGGCGGCTCGATCGCATCCGGCGGGACCGGCGTGCGAATAGGACCCGGGGCGACCGGGGCCGTTCTCGACCACGTGACCGTGACCAAGGCCGGCCAGTCCGGCATATCCATCGCCGCCGGCGACGCAACGGTCTCCCAGAGCACGGTTCGCGGCGCGCGCTACGGCATCCAGGTATATCGAGCCCCGCACATCGTCCTGCTGTCCGCCGACACCGTCGAGAACACCCAGAAGGCGATCGTGGTCGCGGCGGGCGCGTCCGCGGTACGCATCGTGAATCCGGAGCTCGCCGGCTTCACCCGGAACGCGATCACCAACTCCTCCGCGGGACTGGTAGTGATCGGCGGCGCCCTGCACGGCGGCGGCACCGGTATCAATACTCTGGCGTTAATGTCGCTGACCGGAACGCGGATCGACCAGGTGGTCGAGGGCATGCACATCAGCGGCGCGGCGAACGTGAAAGCCGACGGCGCCGTCATCCTCGCGGCCAAGACGGGAATCGTCGTCGCCGCGCCGGGCCATCTGGCACTCAGCGATTCGACGGTGCTCGCCTCGATCGGGATCAAGGGCGACGTCGAGTACATCGGAAGCGGAAACGTCGTGACCCTGCCGCCGTTCCCCTGGTTCGGCGTAGTGGCGATCACGGCGATCACGCTGGGCGTCGCCCTAGAGACCGTGCATGTCATAAGGCAGCCGAGGCGCCGACCTACCCGTGAGGTCGCGCCCGATCACGTGCTCAACGTGGCCTGAACCAACCGCGGGCGGGGAGACCGACAAGGGGAAACGCGACGAGAAGTGCAACCGGCCCAATAAGAGGAGGCTCGATCCTGATCGGATCGGGCCTCTTTCGCCTGCTCGAGTGGAGTGCCCTCGGCGCGATTCGAACGCGCGACCTACCGCTTAGGAGGCGGTTGCTCTATCCCCTGAGCTACGAGGGCGGGGTGAGCTGAAAACTGCGTCTTCGGCTCGTACCGCGGTGCTCCGGCGCAGGTCGGTACCGTGGCCCGAGCTGCCGACCATTGCGACGGAGACAGCTTACAGGTTGGCGCTGCGGCTTCGAACCAGGATTCCGGCCCGCGCGCCGCCTGCTCCCGGTGGCCGGAAAAACGGGGTGCGGGGCCTGCGCGCGGGGACGTACTGTCCGTAGCATGCGCCAACTGCCTGCTCGGGAACCCGGGGAACCAGATCATCGCTCGGCCACCCGGTACATGGTGTGGGTATGGCGAGAGCAGTGGCGTTCGCAGTTGCTGGGCATCTTCTGGGGCGTCGCGTGGATGCTGGCGCTCGCGCTGATGCCGGCCATGATCGGCCGGGCGATCGATCGGGGACTGCTGCAGCGGTCGACGTCGGGATTGGTGACGTGGGCAGGAGTGGTGCTCGGCCTGGCGCTGTTCACCGCGTTTGCGGGCGGGATGCGGCACCGGAGCGCGCTGACGAACTGGCTGGCCGCCGCGTACATCACGATCCAGGTCACGTCGAGGCACTCGGTGCGGGTCGGCGCGGACCTGCCAAGGCTGATCGCCAGCGGCGACGTGCTGGCGATCGGCACGACGGACGTCGAGTCGCTGGGGAACAGCTTCGACATCTGGGCGCGCCTGTCCGGCGGCATCGTCTCGACAATCGTCGTCGCGATCATCATGCTGACGACGTCCTTGCCGCTCGGGCTGGTAGTGCTGATCGGCGTACCGGTGATGATGGCAAGCACGGTGCTGCTGCTGAGGCCGCTGCGGCACCGACAGGACTCGTACCGCGAGCTTCAGGGCGAGCTGTCCGACCAGACCGTGGACATCGCGCAAGGCATCAGGATCCTGCGAGGCATCGGCGGCGAGGACTCGTTCTCCGCCCGCTACGCGGCCGGATCGCAGCGGCTGCGCGGGATCGGCATCGGCGTCGGCCGGATCGAGTCACTGCTGGCCGCGCAGGAGGTGCTGCTCCCCGGCCTGCTCACCGCGCTGGTGACGTGGCTGGCAGCACACTTCGCCCTGCACGGCGACATCACGCTAGGTCAACTCGTCGCGTTCTACGGCTACGCCTCGTTCCTAGTCCTGCCCCTGTCCTTCTTCGGCGAGGCAGCGGACGAGATCACCCGCGGCCACGTAGCCGCCGAACGCGTAGTCAAGCTCCTTCGACTCACGTCGCCCATCAAGGAACCAACATCGCCAGCCACCCCACCGCCCCCCGGCGCGGAACTCGAAGACGCGGCCTCCGGTCTGACTATTCCGCCAGGCGTGTTCCTAGCGGTCACCTGCAACGAGCCAGACGACGCCGAAACACTGGCCAACCGCCTAGCGCGCTACGTGGACGACGGCGAGCCGACACTAGGCGGCGTGCCCTTGGACGCAATGTCGGTGGCCGTGGTCCGCGACCGCATTCTGCTGGCAGGCAACGGCGACCGCATCTTCGCGGGCACGCTGAGAACGAGCCTCTGCGGTACTACGAATGCGCCGGACGGTGTGGGCGCAGAGCCCACAGATCACGCAGATGACACGGATGACACAGATGACGAGGCGGACGAGGTGGTGCTCGCCGCACTGCACGCCGCCTCGGCCGAGGACATCGTCGCCGCACTCGACGCCGGCTTGGACACCGAGGTCGAGGAGAAGGGCAGGAACTTCTCCGGCGGACAACTTCAGCGCCTGCGCCTAGCCCGAGCGCTGATCGCGGACCCGGAGATTCTGATCGCCGTCGAGGCCACGAGCGCGGTGGACGCTCACACAGAAGCCCGCATCGCGGAGAGGATCGGCGCGTACCGGGTCGAGCGAGGTCGGCAGTCCGGCGAGGGATCGGGTGCTGATAAGCGGACAACGGTGCTGTTCACGACGAGCCCGCTGGTGCTGGATCACGCCGATGTAGTGGCGTATGTCGAGGATGGGCGAGTCGTGGCGACGGGCAAGCACGGGGACCTGCTAGCGAAGCAGCGTGGCTACGGGGCTCTGGTCACTCGCGACGAGGACGACGCGGCGGCGAATACAGCGGATCCGGCGAATCCGGCGGATGCAGCGGATGCGGTGGAGATAGGCGATGGCGTGGACCGCGCCATGGAGGCAGGCAACAGTGCGGATGGCGCGGATGGGGTAGCGGAGCCAGGCCGGGGTGTGGACGGCGCGGATGGGGTAGCGGAGCCAGGCCGCGGTGTGGACGGCGCGGCGGATGCGGGGGACAACGCGGATGGCGCCGGAGAGCCAGGTCGCTGCGTAGGCGGCGCAGCGGGCGCTGGCGAGAGCGTGGATGGCGTAGTGGAGCCAGGTCGCGGTGTGGTTGATGCGGTGGATGCGGGTGACGGTGTGGACGGTTTGGCGGGTGTGGTGGATGCGGGTGGCGGCGCGGGGGATGTAGAGGATGCTCCGGCCGGGGATGCGCGGGAAGGGGCTTTGCGAGCATGAGCGCAATGATGTTGCCGGTTGCGGATACGGCCGCCGTTCGCGCGTATGCCGCTGATGTCAGTCGGCGGCACCGCCGACGGTTGGTCGCCGTCGTCGCGCTTGCTTCGTTGGCGACGGTTGCGGGGCTCTTCGGGCCTCGGTTGCTCGGCGAGATCGTGCAGGACGTACAGAGCGGCACGACTTCGGGGCACATCGACGTCCTGGCCGGTCTGCTGGTAATCGCGATCTGCGTGCAGGCGCTGCTCAACCGCTACGCGTACCTGGCCGGGAAGGTGTTCGGCGAGACGGTGCTTGCTGAGCTGCGCGAGAACTTCGTCGACAGCGTCCTCGACCTGCCGCTGTCCAAGGTGGAGCAGGCGGGCAGCGGTGACCTGATCAACCGTGCCTCGCGCGACGTGGGCGCGCTGCGGATGGCTACGCAGCAGGGGATTCCGGCCGTGCTGGGCGCGGCCAGTTCCACGGTGTTGACACTCGTGGCGCTCGTGCTGGTCTCGCCGCTGCTGGCCGCGGTCACGCTCGTCACGATTCCGCCGATGGCGCTCGTCGCGCGCTGGTACCTCAAGTACGCGCGCAACGGCTATCTGGCCACGAACGCCACCTACTCGACGATGATCGAGAACCTGGCCGGCACGGTCGAGGGCGCCAGGGCCGTCGAGGCGCTGCGGCTCGGCGGGCAGCACGTCGCGCAGACCGACCGCGATATCGCGAACTCCTATCGTGCCGAGCGCTACACGCTGCGCCTGCGCCTCACGCTCTACCCGGTGGCAGAGGCCTGCCAGCTGCTCCCGGCCGGCCTGATGCTGCTGCTCGGCGGCGTCGGGTACACGCGCGGCTGGGTCAGCATCGCGCAGGTCACCGCGGCCACGCTCTACGTGCAGCAGCTCGCCGCGCCGGTCAGCACATTGCTGGACTGGCTCGACACGATCCAGACCGGCTCGGCCTCGCTCGCCCGACTGCTCGGCGTCACGCTGATCCCGGCGGACCGCGAGGCGTCCGAGGACGCGCGGCCCGACCCGGCGGACCCGCGGCTCGTGGCGGACTCGCTCGGCTTCTCGTACGTGCCGGGCCGCGAGGTGCTGCGCGACGTCGACCTGACGGTGCGTCCGGGCGAGCGACTGGCGATGGTCGGCCCCTCCGGCGCGGGCAAGTCCACGCTGGGTCGGCTGCTCGCCGGGATCAGCGCGCCCGGGCGCGGCCGGGTGACCGTCGGCGGCGCCTCACTCGTCGAACTACCGCTCGCCGAACTGCGCAAGGAGGTCGCGCTCGTCACACAGGAGCACCACGTCTTCGTGGGCACGCTGCGCCAGAACGTCGCCCTGGCCCGACCCGACGCCTCCGACGAGGACGTCCGCGCGGCGCTCGGCGCCGTGGACGCCGACGCCTGGGTCGCGGGCCTCGAGGACGGCCTCGACACGAAGCTCGGCTCGAGCGCGCTGGAGCTCAGCGCCCCGCAGGCCCAGCAACTCGCCCTCGCCCGGCTCGTGCTGGCCGACCCGAAGATCCTCGTACTCGACGAGGCCACGGCCCTGCTCGACCCGCGCGCCGCCCGTCACCTGGAGCGTTCCCTTTCGGCGGTGCTCGAAGGGCGGACGGTCATCTCGATCGCGCACCGCCTGCACACGGCGCACGACGCGGATCGGGTGGCGGTCATCGAGGACGGCCGGATCGCCGAACTCGGCTCGCACCACGAGTTGATCGCGGCGGGCGGGGCGTACGCCTTCTTGTGGGATAGCTGGCACGGCGCGTCCGACCAGACTTTGCCGGATGGACAGACGGATTTGCTACCGTCGGATGCGCTATGAGCTATCAGGATGACGAGTATGACGAGGACTGGGGGCGCGACGAGAGCGCCCTGGTCTCGGCTGCGGGGTACGAGCAGACGCGGGACGACACCGACTACGGCTGGGGCGAGCGCACCTGGTCCGACACCCCCTCGGGCGGGACGGACCCGGATCTCGAGCGCTTCCTCGCGGAACGCCCCCCGCACCACGGCGACTGACCGACCGGCTGACTGACTGCCATAACGACCGGCCGACCGAGGGCAAAGGCGATGGCGGTTCGGCCGATGGCGGCTGGCCGGGGCTGCTGGCGCGCGGTGTCGATTGTCGTCGGTTGACGATTGGTGGTTGTTGGTGGTTGTTGGTGGTTGACGCGGCCTCCTGATCTGCGTCGGCTGGGTGCCGACAGCGGGCGCTTGGCGGTAGTTGGTGGCGGACGGGGGCAAGCGACCTGTGTCGGCTGAATACCAACAGTTGGCGGTTGGCGGCGGACGGGGGCTGCTGCCCTGCGTCAGCCGGATGCCAACAGTTGACGGCTGGCGGTAGTTGGCGGGTGACCGGGGCTGCTAGCGCGCGGCGTTGATTGTTGCCAGCTCGCGGTTAGCGGTAGTTGACGGGTGGCGCGGGCTATCGACCCGTGACGGCCGAATGTCGCCGAGTTGCGGTTGGTGGCGATGGGCGGGTGGCGCGGGCGGGGAACGGGCGTGGCGGCCAGGCTGTGATGGTGCGCGCCGGGATTCGTCGGGATTGTCGGCGGCACGGCGCGTGGGTGAGGCGTGCCTTGGGGCAGGGCGTTGGGCGATATCCGGGACAGAGCGTCTGGGGACATCGGTGGCGGGGCTGCGAGGCTTGTCGGGGGATGAGTGGCTGGGGGTGTCGGGGTTGGCGTCGGCTGGGTTGGCCTTGGCCGGGCTTGGGTTGAGCGGGCTTGCCTCGGACGGCGCGGTCCGGCTGACGGTGGCGGCGCTCGCCGGGACTGGGCGCGAGGCTGAGATGCCCAGCGCCAACGCGGCTCCGGCCAGTACCGACGCGGCGCTGCGGTGGCGCCTGCGCCTTAGGCGGTGCCGGGTGAGCACCGGTCTCAACTCCACCGGGTATGCCTCGAACACGACCTGCTCCTTCCTCGCATATCCCTGCAACTGACGGTCCGTCTTGAGTCCAGTATGCATGAGTTTGCGAGAGTGCGCATGTTTTTCCGGAGGTGTTGAACCCTTCTGTCATTCACGCGCTCATCGGAGCGGAGTGGACAGGTCGGGCGGGCATGCCGCAGAATTGGCACTCGAAGTATCAGAGTGCCAACCGGGAGCGTGAACGTGCCGACGTACCAGTACCAGTGCACCGAGTGCGGCGAGGCGCTCGAGGTGGTCCAGAAGTTCACCGACGACGCGTTGACCGTCTGTCCCGCGTGCGAGGGCAAGCTGCGCAAGGTCTACTCGGCGGTCGGCATCGTCTTCAAGGGCTCGGGCTTCTACCGCACCGACAGCCGCAGCAGCTCGTCCAGCTCGACCGCGCCCTCGTCGAACGGCGGCAAGTCTGAGAGCAAGTCCGAGGGTTCGTCCTCGGCGAAGTCGGACAGTTCTTCGAAGTCGGATAGCTCTTCGTCCAGCTCGCCGAGCTCGAGCAGCTCGTCCTCGTCGAGTTCTTCGCCTGCTGCGGCCTAGGCCAAGCAGCAGGCGCTCGCCGCCGCTGAGTCAGACCCTCAGACCGTCAGACCTGGAACCAGACGGCCTTTCCATACGGCGTGTCCCGTGCGCCCCAGCGGCGGGAGAGCTGGTCCACCAGGAACAGGCCACGGCCGCCCTCGTCGTTCGCCGTCGCCATGCGCACGCGCGGCATTCGCACGTCCTGGTCGTAGACCTCGATCCACAGCGTGCCGTCGCCTCGGCGCGCCACGACCTCCACCTGGCGCGGCCCCGGGCCGTACGTTCCGTCGCCGCTCTGCCCGAGCGGCGCGTTGTCCAGCAGGGCTAGCTCCAGGGACTCCAGGTCCAGGTCGTCCACCGCGTCAGGGTCGTATCTCGGGGCGGGGGCGGGGCCGGCCGCGTGCCGGACCGCGTTGGTGACCAGTTCGGAGAGCAGCAGTTCTACTGTGTCCGCCTGCGCCTGCATGCCCCACTGCTCGAGCACCGGGCGGATCGCCGCACGGGCCGCCGAGGGCGAGGACGGGGTCGCGGGCAGCAGCAGCCGCCACATCGGCAGCGGGCCCACGTCCGTCCGCATGGCCAGCACCGCGCGGTCGTCGTCCGCGGGGCCGTTGGCGCTGCTCGAGCGCAGCGCCGCGCGGCAGAGCGCTGCGGGGGTCGCGTCCGTGCCGCCGGGACCGTTGCCGTCCAGCACCTCCTCCAGCGCCTCGCACAGGTCGCGCACGCCCTCGTCCACCGAACGTCCGCGCTGTTCCACGACGCCGTCCGTGTAGAGGAAGATCGTGTCGCCCGGGGCCACGGTGAAGGTGTGGTCGTTGAACGCCACTCCGCCCACGCCGAGGGGCACGTCCGGCGGCACCTCCATCGGGTGGCAGCCGTGCGCGCCGGCGAGCAGCGGCGGCGGATGGCCCGCGTTGGCCAGCACGCACTCCCGGGTGAACGGGTCGAAGACCGCGTACACGCAGGTGACGAGCAGCGCCTCGTTCAGGCTCAGGACCAGGCTGTCGAGGTGCTGCAGCACCTGCGCGGGCTCCTCGTCCAGTACCGCGTACGCCCGCAGCGCCGCCCTGAGCTGGCCCATCACGGCCGCCGCGTGCGCGCCGCGGCCCTGCACGTCGCCGATCACGATGCCGACCCGGCCGGCCGAGAGCTCCATCACGTCGTACAGGTCGCCGCCGACGTCGGACTCGTCGCCCGCGTTATAACCGACCTGCACCTCGACGCCGTCGATCTTCGGCAGGTGCGCGGGCAGCAGCGAGTGCTGCAGGGCCAGGGCCAGCGAGCGCATCGACTCGTAGAGGGCCGCGTTCTCCAGCGCGAAACCGGCGCGCGCCGCGACCTCCTCGACCAGCTCCACGTCGGCTGCGCTGAACTTGCGGTTGATCCCGTCCGCGCCGACCGCGAGCACGCCCTTGATCCCGCGCGGGCCGAGCAGCGGAACGGCGATCACCATCGCGGCGTCGGCCATCAGGCTGTGCGCGCTGCGCGCCGGCGGCTGCTGCTCGGTCGTCGGGCGCGGCTGGTCGAACTCGGCCAGCACCGGCGCCCCGGTACGCAGCGCCACCGCGCAGGGGTGCTCGCTCGGGTAGACGACCCGCCGGTCCGCCGGGCCCGGCACGCTCACCCGGCGCGCGCGCTCCCGGTCGAGGCGCACGGTCACCGCGCGGCGCAGCGCCCCGGTGTCCTCCAGCAGGTCCACGACGCACTGGTCGGCGAAGGATGGCACCACGAGCTCGGCGATCGCCGCGAGGGTGCGGCCGGTGTCCAGCGAGGTGCCGAGCAGCCGGCCGGCGCGGGACAGCAGCGTCGCGCGGGCCGACCCGGGCTCCGCGTGCTCGGCGCGCCGTCTTCCGGGCACGGTCGGTGACCCCGCGACCCCGGCCGTGCTCGCGCCCGGAGTACTCGTGGCGCCCATCACCTGACCTGCCATCAGCCCACCTTTCGAGCGACCGCCGGACGATGCGGACGCCGCGCGCGCCACCCGCCGTCCGGCTGATCCAGTGTGGCACTACCGGCGCGCCGAAAACAGCAAAGCGTCGGCATTCCCCGGAGCGTACGGGAGTGTTGGAGTGAGCGTACAAGTCGGGACGGAGCGCCGAAGCCGATTGGCGTGACGGACTGTCAGATCCGCTGTGACGCTCGGTGAGGAGCGGGGCTCGGCGACGGTGTCTCAGGAGGCGGATGTGTCCCACAAGGACTTTTCCGCCTTTTGTTTGGTCTTTTGCACCGGCCGGCGCGGGCGTGAGCCAACTCACAGGCCGGAGAATTCCGCCAGTCTCGCGCCAGTGCACGCCGCGTCCACGGCCCGGTCGTGCGGCTCGACGGCGGCCGGGTCCACCGCGCCGAGCTCGTCCTCGTACAGAAACGCGCAGCTCCACGGCACGCGCTGGCCGGCCGCCGCCGCGTTGGCGATGCGGGCGAGCACGCGGTCGTAGCTGCCGCCGCCGCGGCCTATCCGCACGCCGTCCGCCGTCACCGCGAGCGCCGGAATGATCACGACCTCCGCCCGTAACACGAAGTCCACTCCGAGCGTTAGGCCCTGCGGTCGCCGCGTCCCCGCGCCGCCGTCCCGCAGCGCGGCCGGATCGCCCGCGTAGTCGGCCCAGTCCAGATCGCGATCCGCCAGTAGCACAGGAAGCAGAACTCGTACACCCCGCTCCGATAACGCCTCGATCAGCTCCCGGGTGTCCGGTTCCGTCCCCATCGGCCAGTACGCGGCGACGGTGTCGGCCGAGGTCAGGCGCGGATCGGCGAGAAGCCGAATGGTTGCGGCGCGCGCCTGTTCGGCACGCTCCCGGTTACCGAGAGCTCTACGATTGTTTACGAAACGTGATCGCGCCGTGGCCTTCTCGTCAGCCTGGTCGGGCATGCTGGCTCCTGTACGGTGCTGGGCCTTCATCGGCTCTGTGGGGACGGGGCATTCTCGTACGACCTAGCCTGACCTATGGGGCGCGTGAGAAGGGAACGGCACACCCACGGTGATGAGCGCTGCGGATTGGTTCACCGAAGGCGGCTGGGTCTTGTTCGGCCTGGCCCTGATCACCCTGGTTCTCGCCGTCGCCCTCGCGCGGGCCATCTTCCTCCTGCGGGAGCGGGACCAGCGCAGCGAGGCGCACATCGACCGGTTGCGCCTCGAGTTGAGCGGCCTCGAGCAGGGCCGCGACGACCTCGAGCGGCTCAGCGCCATCGACCCCGTCACCGGCGTCTGGAACTACCGCTACCTCCAGCAGGCCCTGGCCCGCGAGCTCGGCCGGGCCGCGCGCGACGGGCGGCACTTCGCGCTGCTGCTGTGCGAGGTGGACGGCTTCACCGACCACACCGCGACGGCCGGGCACCAGCGGGCCTTCGGCACCCTGCGTGACCTGGCCCAACGTCTCAGCGTGGAGATCCGCTCCGGGGACACCTTCGCGCGCTACGGCGGGGACGAGTTCGTCGTGCTGCTGCCCGGGGCCACCGGCGAGGGGTCCGCGGGCGTGGCCGAGCGGCTGTGCTACGCGGTGCGCAAGACCGCAGCTCAGGCCGGGGTTACGGACGAATCGGAGGGGTCCGCGCTGACCCTGTCGGTGGGCATCGCCTGCTTTCCTGAATCCGGGGAGCACGCGGCGAGTCTGGTCGGCGCCGCGGACCGGGCGTTGGCCGAGGTTCGGGCGGCCGGCGGCGACGGGTGGCGGCTGGCCGGAGGAGAAGTAGTTTTAACCGACTATCAAGCACAGTCTCGCTCTTCGTGACCGGACGAGCCGGTATCGTGCCCTCATGCCGATCCGCAAAGCAGTAATCCCGGCCGCCGGCCTGGGTACGCGCTTCCTGCCCGCCACCAAGGCGACGCCCAAGGAGATGCTCCCGGTCATCGACAAGCCGGCGATTCAGTACGTCGTCGAAGAGGCCGCCGCTGCCGGCCTCGACGATGTGCTGATGATCACCGGCCGCAACAAGCGCCCGGTGGAGGACCATTTCGACCGCGCGTACGAGCTCGAAGGCGCGCTCGCGGCCAAGGGGGACACGGCCAGGCTCGAGGCGGTCCGCGCCTCCGCCGAGCTCGCCACCGTGCACTACGTGCGCCAGGGCGACCCGAAGGGCCTCGGCCACGCCATCCTGTGCGCCGCGCCGCACGTCGGTGACGAGCCCTTCGCGGTGCTGCTCGGCGACGACCTGATCGACCCGCGCGACCCGCTGCTGACCCGGATGATCGAGGTCCAGGAGCAGCACGGCGGCTCGGTGGTGGCGTTGATAGCGGTCGACCCGGACCAGATCCACCTCTACGGGTGCGCGGACGTCGTCCCGGTCGAGGGCGAGGGCGACCTGCTGCGGATCACCGACCTGGTGGAGAAGCCGGAGACCTCGGCCGCCCCGTCGAACCTCGCGGTGATCGGCCGCTACGTGCTCGACCCGGCCGTCTTCGCCGTGCTGCGCGAGACCCCGCCCGGACGCGGCGGCGAGATCCAGATCACCGACGCGCTGCGCACGATGGCGGCCGACGCGTCGATCGGCGGCCCGGTGCACGGCGTGCTCTTCTCCGGCCGTCGCTACGACACCGGCGACCGCGCCGACTATCTGCGCACGATCGTCCGTCTCGCCTGCGAGCGCGAGGACCTCGGCCCTGGGCTGCGCGAGTGGCTCGAGGCCTACGTGGCCAAGGGTTTCACGGAGTAATAGGCACTCAGGCGGTTACGCTGAACGCATGAGGAGTGTCGAAGAGCACCTGTCCGCGATCCTGTCCCGGCTCAGGCCCCTGCCGCCGTTCGAGCAGCACCTGCTCGACGCGCACGGGCACTACCTGGCCGAGGACGTGGCGGCCGGACGGGACCTGCCGCCCTTCGACAACTCCGCGATGGACGGTTACGCGGTACGCCTCGCCGACGTGCAGAGCGCCGGCGAGGCCAACCCCGTGGTGCTGTCCGTCGAGCAGGAACTGCCCGCGGGCGTCGCGCCCAGCGAGATCGAGCTCGCGCCCGGCACCTGCGCCCGGATCATGACCGGCGCGCCGGTGCCGCCCGGCACGGACGCGATCGTGCCGGTGGAGTGGACCGACGGCGGCGCGAGCGGGGACGGCAGCGTGCGGATCAACCGCGCGCCGAGCCTCGGCCAGCACATCCGCTCGCTCGGCGAGGACGTGCGCGAGGGGCAGCTCGTGCTCGAGACGGGCGCGTATCTGGGCGCCCGGCAGATCGGACTGCTCGCCGCGATCGGCCGCGACCTGGTGCTGGTCCGGCCGAGGCCGCGCGTCGTGGTGATCTCCACCGGCGCCGAGCTCGTGGAGCCGGGCACCGAGCCGGCGCCCGGCCAGATCCACGACTCCAACAGCTTCACCCTGGCGACCGCAGCGAAGGAGGCCGGGGCCGAGGTCTACCGCGTCGGCATGGTCCCGGACGAGGGCAAGGTGCTGCTGGACACCATCGAGGACCAGCTGATCCGCGCCGACCTGGTGATCACCAGCGGCGGCGTGAGCATGGGCGCCTACGAGGTGGTCAAGGATACGCTCGGCCGGCTCGGCACCGTCGAGTTCACCAAGGTTGCGATGCAGCCCGGGATGCCGCAGGGCTTCGGCGTGATCGGCCCCGACGAGACGCCCATCTTCACGCTGCCTGGAAACCCGGTCTCCGCGTTCATCTCCTTCGAGGTGTTCGTCAAGCCCGCGCTGCGCGCGCTGCAGGGGCTCGACCAGCTGACCGAGGAGACGGAGACCGCGCTGGCGGCCGAGGCCTTCGGCTCGCCGGAGGGGCGGCGGCAGTTCCTGCGCGGGAAACTGGTGAAGGACTCCCAGGGTAAGGAGTACCGTCAACGCGCGCGCAGTGGGTACCGTGTCACCCGCGTCAGCCTCGCGTCGGGCTCGGGTTCGCACCTGATGGGTGGCCTGGCTCACGCGGACTGCCTAATCGTCGTACCGGAAGACGTGACGCGGGTGGAGATCGGCGAGCAGGTCGCCATCCTCAGATTGGAGACGGCGTGACTCGATCGGAGCAGTTCACGCATCTGGACGCGAGCGGCGCGGCCCGGATGGTGGACGTCGCCGCCAAGCCGGTCACCGCGCGCGAGGCGTTGGCCAGCGGCCGGGTGACGGTCTCCGAGCGGGTCGTCGAACTGCTGAGGGGCGGCGCGTTGCCCAAGGGGGACGCGCTGGCCGTGGCGCGGATCGCCGGGATCCAGGGGGCGAAGCGGACCAGTGAGCTGATCCCGCTGTGCCACCCGATCGGAATCGCCGGGGTGAGCGTGGACCTCTTCGTCGAGGACGCGGCGGTGGTCATCCGGGCCCGAGTGAAGACGAACGACCGTACCGGCGTGGAGATGGAGGCCCTGACGGCGGTCGCCATCGCCGGGCTCTCGCTGATCGACATGGTCAAGGCGGTGGATCCGGCGGCGGTGCTCGGCGAGATCCAGGTCGAGTCGAAGACCGGCGGGACGAGTGGGGACTGGCAGCGATGAGCGGCGACGTTGGGCGTAGGGCGCGCGTCGTCGTCGCCTCGAACCGAGCCTCGGCCGGGGTCTATCAGGACACTACCGGGCCGCTGATTCTTCACGCTCTCGCAGCTCAGGGGCTTACCGTTGAGGCGACGGTCGTGCCCGATGGCGATCCTGTCGAGGAGGCGCTGCGCGAATCCGTGAAGGCGGGCTACTGCCTCGTCGTCACCACCGGAGGCACCGGGATCAGCCCGACGGACCGCACGCCCGAGGCGACCCGGAACGTGATCGACTACGAGATCCCCGGCATCGCCGAGGCGATCCGCGCGTACGGCGTGCGGAAGGTGCCGACGGCGGCGCTCTCCCGTGGGATCAGCGGCGTCGCCGGGAGTACCCTGATTGTCAATCTGCCCGGCTCGTCCGGCGGAGTGAAGGACGGGCTCGCCGTTCTCCTCCCGATGCTTGGACACGCTCTAGATCAGCTGGCCGGGGGCGAAACCGCGGACCATCCGCGGGTACGAGGAGACGAGTGACCGTGTCAGGGGTGCAGGGCTATCCGCGGGTACTGGTCGAGGGGCCGGTCAGCTTGCGGCCCCCGCGGATTCGGGACGCGGAGGCCTGGCGGGAGTTGCAGACCCGCAACCGGGCGTGGCTTTCCCGCTGGGAGCCGACCGTGCCGCCCAACGCCCCGTACACGCGGCGGCTGAACTACCGTCAGCTCGTGCGCCGAGGCAGGCACGAGGCGACGCAGGGCCGGCTGCTGCCGTTCAACGTCTGGTACGACGAGGCGGCCGACGAGCGTTTCCCCGGCACCGAGCACGCGCGCATGGTCGGCCAGCTCAACATCTCCGGGATCGCCTGGGGCAGCCTGTGCAGCGCGCACATCGGCTACTGGGTGGACGAACAGGTCGCGGGCCGCGGCGTTATCCCGACTTCGCTCGCGCTGTCCATCGACTACTGTTTCCAGACCATAGGACTGCACCGCGTCGAAGTGAACATCCGTCCGGAGAACGCGCCGAGCCGGCGGGTCGCGCAGAAACTCGGGCTGCGCGAGGAGGGCCTGAGGCGGCGTTACCTGCACATCGACGGCGACTGGCGGGATCACTACTCGTATGCCGTGACTCAGGACGAGGTGCCGGAGGGAATGCTGGCGAGGTGGCGCGCGGCGCAGGCCTCCCCGATCGGGTGATACGAGGATTAGCCCGGGATCTGACGGGGTAAAAGAAGATGGGCGCGATTCCGGGTTATCGGATGACTAGAATTTTCTTACCCCGACACGCCGAAATCTGTCGCCGTAGAAGGTCGTACCACTCTACGGTTGTGTTATGAGCAGCAGCGGGCTTATCTACGCCTTCATCGTCGGTGCCTGGGCCGTGTACCTCGTGCCCATGTGGCTGCGGCGTGAGGATGAGCTGAACACGGCGCGGCAGACCCAGCGGTACACCACCGCGATCAAGGTGCTCTCGCACAAGGACTCATTCGAACGCCGCTACGGCGCCACCGCCGCGTCGGCCGGTGCGCAGACCGAGGAGCAGGCGCGCGAACTGCCCGTGGCCGTGGGTCAGTCCGGGTCCGGGCCGGCTGCCGGAGCGCGCACGCTGGACCGGGTCAAGGCGAAGGACCGGGAGCGCGCGGCGGCCGGAGCGCCGTCCGTCGATGCCGGTGCCGGTACCCGCGCCGCCGCATCGTCCGGCGCGTCGGCCGTGAAGTCCGGGAAGCCCGCGAAGTCCGCGCCGCGTGCCAAGGCCGCGTTCGCCGCCGAGTCTGGCGCGTCCTCTACTCGCCGTGCCACCGTCACCGCGAAGGTGGAGGTGGGGGCCGCGAAGAGCAGCGTGTGGACCCCGGCGCCCGCCGCCTCCGCCCCCACGGCGTCGGCCATGGGCCCGCGCTCCGGACTGCGTGCCCGCCGTCGCCGCGTGGTGAGCTTCCTGTTCGCGCTCACCAGCCTCGGCGCGATCGTCTCGGCGGACCTCGGCATGGCCTACGTCTGGGCGATGCTGCTGCCGGCCGCGGCGCTCACCGCGTTCATCGTCTGGGTCCGCAAGGACGAGCGTGCCCGCGCCGCCGAGCGTGCCCGCCGCCGTGCCGTCGCGGCCAAGGCGGTCCGCGAGGCGGAGCGCCGCGAGCAGGAACTGCGCCAGACCCGTGAGGAGACCGAGCGGCAGACCCGCGAGGAGCTCGCCCGCCGCAGCGCCATGGCCCGCCGCCGCACCGCCGCGGCCCGCTCCCGCGCCGAGCGCATCACCACCCCCGGTCTGCCCGACCAGGGCGACCTGCCGCGCGCGGCCAACGGCTGAGGCCGGGCGGGTCGGTTCGAGCAGGCGTGAACAGCGTGACCGGGCGGGGCTCTACCCAGAGTCCCACCCGCCGCGTCTGCCCGGCCGCTCCGCGGGCACCCCGTCGCTCGGCTAATCGGTTTCGGCCCGACCCCGGCGCTGTGATAACCTCATCCACGTCGCGGAGGCCCACAAGCAGCCGTGAAGCAGTTTGGGCCTGTGGCGCAGCCCGGTAGCGCACCTCGTTCGCATCGAGGGGGTCAGGGGTTCAAATCCCCTCAGGTCCACAGCGTAAATGCAGATAGGGCCGGTCTAGGTGTTGATACCTAGACCGGCCTTATCTGTTGGGGTGACTAACTGAGTGACTGAGGTCAGGATTCCGCCGGAAACAGCCGGTCCATGACCTCAGCGCCGTGCCGAATGACGGGCCGGATTTGGTGGCGGTACACGGTCTCAGTGACCGAGGTTCCGCTGTGGCCGACCAGTCGAGAGATGTCCTCCACCGGCACGCCGGCGTCAGAGAGCAGCGAGACGAAGCTGTGCCGCAGTTCGCGGGGCGTCCACTCTGGACGCCGCTCAGTTTCATAGACAGTTCATATTATGCCGCTAACACAAGCCTATTGTCAATAATTGCCTCGTAGTGAACCGGGCTCAGGTACCCGAGCTGACGCTGGATCCGAATGCGGTTGTAGTAGGTCTCGATGTACTCGAAGCTGGCCGCGCGCACCGCCTTGGGGTCGGCCCAGGTCGACAGGTGTATCAGTTCTTTTTTATACAGGGCGTTGAACGATTCGGCGGCGGCGTTGTCGAAGCAGATCCCGGTCTTGCCGACGGAGGGCAGGATGCCGGTCTCGAGACACAGGTCGCGGAATGCGTGTCCGGTGTAGACGCTGCCGCGGTCGGTGTGCATGACGGTCTGGCCCTGGCGCGGCCGGCGCCGGGCGACGGCCATGCGCAGGGCGTCGAGGACGAGTTGCTCGCGCATGTGGTCGGCCACGGCCCATCCGATGACCTGGCGGGAGAACCCGTCGATCACCGTGGCGATTATGTGGAATC
>Ga0302314_10000833_pt1 | contig 57342 bp, 49 predicted proteins | sample III_Palsa_N2_3_FD_200533 | JGI IMG/M metagenome (GOLD analysis project Ga0302314, IMG submission 200533) | Peat permafrost microbial communities from Stordalen Mire near Abisko, Sweden - III_Palsa_N2_3 | ecosystem: Environmental > Terrestrial > Soil > Palsa > Peat permafrost | place: Sweden...
TCTTCACTTACCCGAGCCTCTGTGCACGGAGGACGGGTGAGCGGAATGGCACGGTCGTAGGGATCGATCGCCTTTCTGCCCGCTCATCCATGTCTCCTTGCGATCGTCCCGCCTGCGGAACGGATGAAGTGTTCATTAGCCTTATGCAATTCTGCGTCCAACCGTCGAACGAAAGCTAGTAGGTTGGTAACCATAACGCTCTGATTGAACCTATTGCCCCAAAACACAGATTTCGTCGCAGGCTGCGACAGGCTTTCGCAAACTGGCAATCAGTCTGCGTCGCATGCCCCTCCTACTGGCCGCGGCCGCCGACCATGACCGCGATCGTCTTCCACAGGATGTGCAGGTCCATGCGCAGCCAACGCCAGAAATCCATGATCGACAGGCCATAGGCATGGTCGAACAGCACTTTGGAGCGCACGTCGTCCAGGCTCTCGTCATAGCCCTGGTTAATCTGGGCGAGGCCGGTGATGCCCGGACGGATGCCATAAGTCCGTTCGGCGAAGAACGGGATCGCGTCCTCCAGCCGATGGGTGATGCCCGGCCGCTCCGGTCGCGGGCCGACCAGCGACATGTCGCCCTTCAGCACATTGATCAGCTGCGGGATCTCGTCGAGCCGGGTCTTGCGCAGGAACAGGCCGACCGGCGTGATGCGCGGGTCGTTCTTGGTCGCCCAGACCGGGCCCGTCCGCGCCTCGGCATCGACATACATCGAGCGGAACTTCAGCATCATGAACAGCTCGGTCCGGTCCGGCAGCGAACGGCCGATGCGCATCTGGCGGAAGATGACCGGGCCGGGCGACGTCAGGCGGATGGCGATCGCGACCGGCACGGCGAAGATCAGGCCGACCGCGAGGCCGATGAGCGCGCCGACGATGTCGAACGTGCGCTTGGCGACGCGCGTCGTCATCGAGAGATGGGTCGCCATGCCGAACGGATCGTCCTCGCCGACGCGCTGCCAGCGGCCGGCTTCCATGCCCAGAAGATAGCGCGAGCCGCCGATCAGGGCCGCCCAATGGCCGGCGACCAGGTAGTGGATGAGCTCGATCGGCTTCGGCCAGTGCCGCTCCGGCTGGACGAATTTCGGCACGGTCGCGCCATAGAACAGGATCTGCAGCAGCGCCAGTACGCCGAACAGGCCGGAGCCGGCGAGCCCGAGCCAGATCGAGCCCACCAGCGCCAGGATCATCAGATAGGGCGACAATGTGCGCAGCACCTTGCCGGACCCGAAGGCGAAGGCGAGCATGCCGTGGCGCGGGTGCAGCATGCGGGCGAGCCGGATCATCTGCTGCATGTTGCCGGCGGCGATGCGGCGGCGGCGGCGCTGGTCCTGGGACAGGCTGGCGACTTCCAGCTCGGTCGCGATGATGCGCGGCTCGTAGATGCCGCGATAGCCCTGGGCGGCGATCGACATGGGCAGGATGAAATCGTCGTTGATCGTGTCGTCCGGCAGCGGCTGGAACAGGCCGGCGCGGAACAGATAGCCCGCGCCATGGCAGCCGACGAGCGCGCCCAATGCCGCCTCGCGCCGCTTGTTCTCGGTCTGATAGCGCCAATAGGTTGCCTCGCCCTCGGTCCCGGTCTCGGCGAAGCGATAGGTGCCGGCAACGATGCCGACGCGCGGATCGGCGAAATGGGCGGCGGCGATGCGGAGCGCATCGGGATTGAGCAGGGCCGAGGCGTCGGTCAGGCAGACCAGATCGCCCAGCGGTCCGCCCAGCACGTCGTTCAGCACGGCGACCTTGCCGCGGTTTTCCGGAAAATCGCGGATGTCGGCGTCCAGCACCGGCTCCAGCGTGGCGGCGGCACTGGCGACGCCGGCGGTCGTGTCGCGGCAGCCGTCGCAGGCGACGATGACGTCGAGCCGGTCGGCCGGATAGTCGAGGGCGCGCAGATTGTCGATCTTGGCGGCGATCACCGCGGCCTCGTTATAGGCCGGCACGACGATGGTGACGTGCGGCAGCGCCGCGTCCGGGACCTCGGGCGGCACCGGCAACGGCCGGCGGCCGGCACGGCGCAGGATCAGCGGATAGCCCACGTGGTGATAGACCAGCAGCGCCATCGCGATGAGCGTGGTGCTGCCGATCAGCAGGTCGAAGATAGTGAGGGCGTGCGAGGCGGCCATGGGTGCGGTCACGCGCTATAGAGCTGGTCGTAGCCGCGGAGCATGGCGGTAATGTTACGCGATGCCACCACGAAATCGCGCGGATCGGTCTGGCACGGCAGGCTGATCGCCTGGTCGAGCGCGGTCGCGAGGCCGGCATCGTCGCCGTCCTTGACCAGATAGCCGGTTGCAGGGCAAAGCGCGTCGCGCACGCCGCCGACGTCGAACGCGACCGCGCGCACGCCGGACGCCTGGGCCTCCAGCAGCGACAGCGGTAGACCTTCGTGGCGCGACGCGAGGCAGAACACATCGAGCGCCTGGTAGAAACGCGGCATCGCATCGACGCGACCCAGGAAATGCACCTTGCCGTCGAGGCCGAGAGCATGCGCTTGGCTCTCGAGCTTGGCGCGCTCGCTGCCGTCGCCGGCGATCGCGAGCGTGGCGGGTGTATCGAGCCTGGCGAAGGCATCGATCAGCCGATCGACGCCCTTGACCATCTCCAGCCGGGCGGCGGTGCCGATGATCGGACCCTCGACCGGCAGGCCCAGGGCGCGGCGGGCTTCGGGCTGGTCGCCGGGCCTGAAGCGATCCGTGTCGATGCCGTTCCAGATCACGGTCGGCGCGCAGCCCGGAATGGCGCGGCGCAGCGCGTCGGCGACGATATCGGCGTCGGCGGCGAGCGCCGGGCGCGCCAGGTTCAAGGCCAGGCGTTCGACCATGCGCCGGCGGCGGCCGGCCAGATGCCAGGCGTCATGTTCGGTATGGACGAGGTGTTTGATGCCGGCGAGCCGGGCGGCAAGGCCGCCATAGATCAGCGGGCCGATGTGGTGGGTATGGACGACATCGATGCCCAGTCGCTTGAACAGGCGCCGGAGATCCATCAGCAGCTGCGGGGTGACGCCCGGCTGCTTGTCCATGCCGTGGAGCCGGCCGGCCAGCTCGCCGGCGCGCGGCCAGCTGGCCAGGATCGTCTCCGGCCGGCCTTCCAGGCTGATGACATGAACCTCGTCGGCCGAGGCGCCAAGCCGCGCCAGGTCCAGCACGATGGTCTCGATTCCGCCAGGCTGCAGGTGTTGAACCACCTGCGCCACTCGTCTCACGCTACGGCCCCCTGGGCCCTGTTGCCGGATGAAGGTCCTACGTCCACCCTGCCGTCGACGGTGAAGCCGTCGTCGAACAGCAGCGGGATGGTGCTCAGCACCGGCGCCTTGACCAGCCGTTCCAGCTGGGCGACCGACCGGATCGAGCTGTCGAGCAGTTCGGCGACGAAGGCCATGGCCACGCCCAGGATCACGGCACCGACGCAGCCGGCGACGAAGAACAGGAACAGCGGCAGGTTGACCGTGACCGGCAGGCCGGGGCGGTCGATGACCTTGATCTGCTCGGGCAGTTCGAAATGGCCGAGGTCGACGGTGAGGCGGGCGGTCTCGAAGCGCTTCAGCAGGGAATCGTAGAGATCGCGCTGGGTATGGGCTTCGCGGTCCAGGTCGTTCAGCTCGCGCTCGACGCCGCCGAAGGCTTCGGTCTTGGTCTCCAGGTCGGCGACATCCTTGGTCAGGCTGTCGATTTCGCGCCCCAGCCCCTTGACCTTGGCCTCGGCCGTCTGCAGGCCGGTCAGCTGCGAGATCAGCAACGGCTGGGTACCGCTGCCGGGCTGGTTGCCGGAGGCGGTCATCGACGGCGGCAGGTCGGCCTGCATGGTCGATGCGCGGTTCCACAGCTGGGCCAGGTCCTCGGTCGACAGCGACTGGGCCTGCTGGATCTGGCGCGCGCGCTCTTCCTGCAACCGCTCCAGCTGGTGGATGGCGCCCTGGACGGCGCTATGCTCGTCGGTATAGCGGGCACGCAGCATGGCGAGCTGGCCCGAGATCTGGACGATCTGTTCCTCGATCTTGCCGACGATCGGGTTGGCCGAGGCCAGGCGATCGCGCAGGCTCTGCTGGGTCGCCTCGGCGCCGGCCAGCTCGGTCTTGCGCTGCTGCAGCGTGTCGCGCAACTGCGACAGGCGCTGGATATTGGCGGCATGCAATTCCGGCAGCTGGTCGGAATGCTGGTTGCGGAAGGTAGCGAGCGCCGTCTCGGCCTTCTCCACGTCCGCCTTCTTCTCCTTGATCTTGTCCGACAGGAACACTTCGGAGTTCGCGACCGACGATTGGCCCGGCGCGCGGATCGCTTCGATGAAGCGGATGGCGACGACCTCCAGCTCCTGGGTCATCTGGTCGGGATTGCGCGAGCGCATCTTGAGCTCGACCAGATCCTTGCCGACCAGCCGGGCGCTCAAGGCGCGGGACAATTGCTGAACGATCGCCTCGCGGTCGGCATCGGTGCCGTTCTCCGGCACAAGCTTCAGGTTGTTGACCACATCCCACAGGATGTGCCGGCTCTGCAGCAGGACGGTCAGGCCGTCCATGCGGTCCTTGAGGTTGGTCTGAACCGCCAGATCCTGCACGACCGGGTTGTTCGCGATTTCCTGGACCAGAATGGTCATGCGCGTCTCGTAGATGCGCGGGGCCAGGATGCCGACGATCAAGCCAAGCAGCGGCAGAACGACGAACGGCGCCACGACCAGATAGCGTCGCCGCCACCCGGCCAGAAGCACCGTGCTCAAAAGAGCCATGTCGAACTTAACGGGCAATCGCTTGGTCTCCAAAATCGAGCCGCGCGGTATTGTGCGGCAGGTCGACGTCGTAGCGCGTCTCGGTTACGTGCAGCGTTGCAGGCAAATGTTGCGCCACGAAATGGGCATGTCGATTGGCGGCCAGGGCTGCCGCCACCGGGGACGGGTCGTCGGACGGTCCGACCACCAGAACCACGTCCTGCTGGGTGCCGGCGATCGTGGCCAATTGCTGCAGATCATTGTTCGGGATCGACAGGACGCCGCCCTGGTCGACCACGCGCAACGTCAGGGGATCGGGGATCTTTTTCTCAGGCTTTCCGCGGGCGTTCGCCAACATTTCGTCGACCGTCATCGCCCCCTGCGGGTTCGTCCTCGCGGCTTCCTGCTGCAGCATCAGCCGGTCGCTGGCCGGGATCAACTGCGCCGGTGCCTGGGAGGCACAGCCGGTCAGCATTGCAGCGGACAGCAGGGCGCCGAGGCAGGATCGAGCGTGTTTCAGCGACGGACGCGGCATCATACCCCTGACAATTGGACCTAAACCGGCCCTTCTCCTGGCAAGTTGCGAATAGCCTACCGCAAATTGCGTGCAAATTGGGTTAACTCCCCCCTCAGTGCGACAAGATCGACTTGCGGACGCACGGTGCCCTTCCACTCGCCCGGCACCGCGCGGCGGATCTTCTCCAGCAAGGACTTGGCGTCCTTGTTGGTCGCGGCCAGCCCTTCCAGCCAGGTCATCCAGCGCGCATCGTCGACGCCGCGGGCGATGCGCAGCAGGCCGTCGTCGATATCCGGCACCGCCAGGCAGGATTGCTCGGTGATCGGCAGCAGCATGATGTCGGCCTCGCGTCCGTCGGTCGGATCGAAGGGATCCGCGGTCGGAATGCGGCCGTGCCACTGCAGATATCCCGCCGCACCCGAGCGCCACAGGTAGAAGCCGGCCGCCAATTCCATGTTCGGCATGTTGTAGAGCCAGGGGATCGTGCCCTTGGCGCGGATCTCCTTCAGCTCGTCCGCATCGATGCCGAAGCCGGTGTTGAGGAACACGTCGTCGAACAGCGGCAGCAGTTTCCGGTCGTCCTTATGGTTCAAATGACCGGCAATCTTGGCGTCGGGCAAAATGCCTCGCAAATTGCGACGGATATGCTCCAGATCCTCCGGCATGGAGCCGGGATTGCCCGGCTCGTCGGCGATCGACCACAAGGGTCCGGTCTCGCCGCGCTGGCGCAGCAAGGTGCCGAGCAGACTCAACGGACCGCCGATGCCGTCGATGCCGACGCCGGCGATCAGGCGCTTCATCGGTGCATAGGCCAGCACCGGGCCGGTGAAGCCGGCATTGCGCACCAGCGCCATCTGATTGGCGAAGCGGGTCAGATGGGTGGCGTCGGGCGTTACCAACGCCGGCGACACGCTGGTCAGGCCCAAACGGACCATGAAGTTGAGATCGCATGACGCTGCCCGGTCGCGGGCCGCGTCCGACATGTTGAACCATTCGTCATAGGGCGGGTCTTCCATATAGACGCCGACGCCCTGGGTCGCGGCCGCCAGCGTCACCGGCAGCACCTCGATCTCGAACGGCTGGGTCGCGGTATGGCCGCCGGCGCTGACCGTGACCGAGCCTTTGTAGAGGCCCGGCGGTGCCTTTTCGGATGCCTGAATGATCATGTTGATCCGCCGCGGCAGGCCGGCGCGGAGCGCCATATTCTCCAGGTCGCCGCGCAGATGGTCGGCGGTCACTTCCAGAACGGCGATCGACGGGTCGGGGCGGGTGAAGCGCCATTGGCCCCAGCGCATCTCGGTGAACAGCTCGCGGCTGCCCTGCGCCGCCGCATGGACCGTAACGGTCGCCTGCTTCATCTCGTCGGCCGACAGCGCCATGAAATCCAGGCTGACCAACCCGCCGCGGGCGACGGACCGGATCGGCATCGCCTCGGCCTGGGCGGGCGGGCGCCAGCCCGGCACCGCGTTGGTGCCCGGCTTCAACAGGCCGATGGTGACGCCGGCCGGCACCGGGCCGCCCTTGTCGAAACCGGTGACCGGCCACCGTTCCAGGAACCGTTCGCGCCGGGCGGCCTGAACCGCCTGCAGCGCCTTGTAGCCGTCGGACGCCGGCTCGATCAGCACGGCCGACAGGAAGGTTGCTTCCAGCCCGTCGCCGGACTGTTCGACCGTCAGCCTGCCGTCGGTGACGGGCACGTTGATGGTGACCAGACCGCCTCGGCGGCGGCCGAACAGGGTCCACGGATCGCCGTCGGCCAGCGCCTCGCCCTCGCGTCCGGCGTAATAGACGTTGTGGACCCATTGCCCCGGCGTCAGGTGATATTCGAGCGCGGTATGGCCGTTGACCACTATCTTGCGATTGAGCTCATGCGGCAGGAATTCCCACTCGCCGACATCCTCGGTCCAGAGCGTCACGGTCCAGTCGCCGTTCTGCCACGGCACTTCGAACCGATCGACGCCGCGCAGGCCGGTGCCGATCAGGCCGTCGCCGGACGGCCGGGTGATGGCGATCTGGGTCTTGCCGATCAGGCGCGGATCATTGGCGATCAGCGCCTCGAAGCCCGGGAATACGGCACCGCCGCCCGGGCCCATCTTCCAGCCATGGGCGCCATCGGGCATGGCGAAGCCCTGTTCGATCGTGATCTTGCCCAGCGTCACCGCCGGCTGGCCGTCGCCGGCGAACACGATCATGCGGCGGATGTCGGTAATATCGATCTTGCGGCCCGATGGCGTCGTCCATTGGCCCGGCAGCGAGCGGATGCGGAACGGGCCCGGCGGCACGATCCGCTCCTCGCCCAGGCGCTGGGCATAGCCGCTCGACTGGCCGTCGTCGACGCGCAGCACGACCAGCTCCGGCGCGCCCGACGTGTTCTCGCCGACGATCGACAGTTCGGTGTTCCGCTCCAGCTTCAGCGGCGGCGAAAAATCATGGGAGGACGGCGTGCGCCCGTTGCCCAGCGGCAGTTCCTGGGGCGGCGTATCGGCGGCCTGGGCCTGGGAGAGCGACAGCGCGGCGGCGAGCGCCAGCAACAGGATTCTCATGATAACTCGTCGATCAGAGTGGCGACCTGGGCGGCTCGGGCCTCCCAGGTCTCGGAACGGACCCGGTCGCGGCGGGCGGCATGGCGCTCCAGCGGTTCCTGGGTGGTTTGGTCGATCGCGGCAGCGAACCCGGCCGCGTCGGGGGCGATCGAAATCAGGTCGGCATAGGCGTCGAGCGCCGGAAACGGCGTCGAGACCACAGGCTGACCGGTCGCGAGATATTCGCGCAGCTTCAGGGGATTGCTCGCCCGGATCTGGGCATTGTCGATGAAGGGCAGCAGCGATGCCTGCCAATGCTGGGAATAGCCCGGCAGGGCCGCATGGGGGCGGGGTCCGATCAGGCGGATGTTCGGCACGGCGCCGAGCCGCTCGACCGGCACCCGCACCTCGCCGATCATCAGAAACGTCCAGGCGGGCAGGCGCCGCGCCACCTCGGCCAGCAGATCCTGGTCGAGCCAGGCCGACAGGCTGCCATAGAAGCCCGCAACCGGCCCGTCGGGCAGATCGGCCGCCCGCGGCGCCGCGTTTGCGAACAGAGCGATATCGGCGCCATGGGGCAGCATCAGCGTCTTTGCGGCCGGGAACTTCGCCGCCAGCGCCGGGGAGGCGGCGAGAATGCGGTCGCACTTGGCCGCGAGCCGGGTCTCCGCCGCGGTCACCGGACCATGATCGACCCCGGCCAGATGGGCGAAATCATCGCCGCAGTAATAGATGGTCGCCCGCTCGCCGAACGCGCCCATCAGATCGACGACGGTCGGCAGCGAGGCCCAGAGCACCGGCCGCGTGATGCCGCGCGCCGCCATGATGCGGCGAACCTGGCGGCCGACCAGAAGCCGGTTGAGCAGGGCGGCCAGCGGATTGCCGGGCCAGGGCACGGCCAGCGGGGCCACGACCGTGAGGTTCGGCGGCACGGGTTCGCGCTCGACCGGGCCGCTGCCGCCGGAGCGGCCGAACAGCGCCGCCCGCAGCTTCTGGACGATGCGCTTCAGGTCGGCCAGGCCCAGGCGCGGCCGGCGCAGGCCGATCGAATTGATCCAGATGACGCGCCGGTCGGCGGCCAACCGCTTGACCAGATGCTGGGTGCTGCTCGGATGACGGCCCCAATCTTCGCCGAACACGATCAGGTCGGCGGTCATTCGGCACTCTTCAGGGAACGCACGACCCTTGCCGGCGCGCCGGCGGCCAGCACGAAGGCCGGCAGATCCTTGGTCACGACCGATCCGGCGGCGACGATCGTGCCGCGGCCGATGGTGACGCCGGCCGAGACGGTGACGCCGGTCGCGAGCCACACATCGTCTTCCAGCACGATGTCGCCGATCTGGTCGTCCGTATCGGGCAGGCCAGCGGCGCGCTGGGCGGCATCGAGCGGATGGCCCGGATATCCCGCCAGAAAGGCGCGGCCGGCGATGCGGACATTGTCGCCGATCGTGACGCGCCGGCCGACGGCGATGGTCGTCTGCCAGCCGATATCGACATTGCGCCCGACCGTCAGGACCGGATCCTCGCTCGACGATCGGCCGCTAAACGTACTCTGGGCCGAAACCCGGCAATCCGCGCCGAAATTGAGGCGCAGCCGGCCCAGCACCAGCGGCATGCCGCCATAGAGATAGAGATTGGCGGCCGGCGCCTCGAGCCGCGACTGGAACAGGGGCGTCCAGTAGAGCGCGCGGGTCAGATTGCCGAACAGGCCGGCTATCGCAAGATGCAGGGCGTAAAGCGGCTTGTGCAACAGCGGCACGACCGGAACGGCGCCGCCGCGCATCGCCTTGGCCAGGCGCCAGAGCGCTTGCGCCAAGGGACTATCGCCCCGTTTTGCCCAGTCCTTCAGTCCTACCAGCATCGGCCGCCGTGTCTCCGCTTTCCCGCGTCGCTTCTTGGGACATGCCGTCCCGCGCCCTCATCCTGCAGGCCGCGGGCCACGACAGGTTCTCTTAGGTCAGTGACGGATACTCTTCATCCTCGTCCGTCACCTCGCCGGCCGCCATGCGATTGGCGAAGCTCGAGACCGACAGGGCCAGGCCCAGCAGGATATAGAGCGGCCAGGTGAAGCCCTGGGTCAGGAAGCTGCCGGACACGATGAAGCTCGCGAGACCGGCCAGCACCGCCTGGGCGATGGCATAGGCCTCGATGTTCATGCGGACGCCCTCAGCGCGCAGCCGGTCCAGGATGCGCAGCGCGCCGAACGACCGCTTCACCGTCGCCCCCACCAGCACCAGGAACAGGGCCAGGCCGACGAAGCCGGTTTCGGCCAGCACGCCGAACCAGGTGCTGTGGACCGCCTTGGCGAAGCCTTCCCAGTTCGAGGTGTAGAAGTAGAAATTGCCCGGGAAATTATCGAGGCCGACGCCGAACAGCGGATGATCGACCGCCATGCGAAAGGCGGCCTGCCAGGCATAGAGCCGGCCGGCGGCGGATTCGTCGACCATGCCCGCTTCGGCCGCACCGCCCGATTGGCGCCCGGAAATGCCGGCGAGCGCGAACAGCGCCACGGCGCAGAGGCCGCCGATGCCGATGGTGAGGACGCGCGACTTGATCGTGCGGAGCGCGAACACCCCGAACACGGCCGCCGCCCCCAGCAACCCGCCGCGGCTCTTGGTATCGAGGATCGCGATCAGGATGATGATCGCGCTGACCAGGCCAAACGCCCGGTTCTGCCAGCTCATGCCCGGCGACAGCAGATAGGCGACCGAGAACGAGATCGGGAACAGCAGCACCAGCGACAGATCGTTCGGATCGCCCAAGAGCGAACCCATGTCGCGCCCGATCGTGACGCGCGTGCCCTCGACCAGATTGGCCGGATCGCCGGTGTTGTGGATCGCGACCAGCGAGACCGCGAGCCCGGCCGCGACCAGCACCTTACCGGCCAGCGCCAATTCCCGCGGATTGCGGGCCAGCCAGGCGATGGCCGGCACCATGATCGCGATCTTGCTATAGGTGTCGATCCAATAGGTCATCGAGTTGGCGCGGTTGGTCCCGAACACCAGGCCGATGGTCACATGGGCGAAGAACAGCGAGAAATAGGTCAGCTCGCGCGACCAATAGGGTTTGATCCGGCCGATGGCGAGCTGGGTCCCGAGCACGACCATACTGGCGATGGCGAGCGTCAGCGGCAGATGCAGGTCGTAGAGCACCGGAAACGCCTCATGCAGCCGGAAGAACGACAGCGCGATGAAGGCCAGGCACAGGATATAGGGCTGCTTGATCACGAGCGCCGTCGCGATCGGCGCGAAGGCCAGGCCGACGATCAGCAGCGGCGACGGCAGATAGAACCACAGCAGGCCGGCGCCGATCGAGGCGCCCATGCCGATGGCGATCTGGCGGCGCAGCCCGCGTTTGATCCGCTCCTGATCCGGCAGTTCCAGATCGTCGGCCTCGTGATGGCGATGGAGCTGCTCGATCGCCATCAGGCGGCCCGCCGAAAGCGTGCCGGCATCGGGGCCAGCCCCAGCAGCAGGGCGACGATGGCGGCGGTCACGCATCCGGCCGTCAGCGCCAGCCCGCCGCCGATCCAGTTCAGTCCGGCCGGCGTAAACCAGCCGGCGACGGCGGCGAGAGCGGCGTAGAGCACCAGTCGGGCCCAGGGCAGGCTCAAGGGCACCAGCCGATGGCTATCGGCCAGGAACAGCGCCAGTCGGGCGAGATAGGCGGTGACGGTGGCGATGACGGCACCCATCACGCCCAGTCGTGGAATCAGCACCAGATACGCCACGAGCGCCACGCCCGCCGACAGCAGATTGATGATGGTCGGCCGCGACGTGCTGCGGCCGGTAAAGGAGCCGACGTTCAGCAGATCGGCCGCATGCTGGGCGACGCCCGCAACGACCAGCCAGGGGATATAGCGGATGGCGCCGTGATAGGCCGCAGGGGTCATTAGGGTGACGAGCACCGGGCCGCCGATGACGACGCCGAGGGCGATCCAGGTCAGATAGGTCAACCCGAGCGTCACCGTCCGTGCACTCCTCTCGCGGCCGTCCGGCTCGCTCAGAATGATGATCCGCCGCGGGAACCACCACAGGCTGAACGGCTGGAATAACAGAGGGGCTATTAACGCAATCTTTGCGGCAATTGCATATTCGGCAAGTGCGGCAACGGGTACCACCGGCGCCAGCAGCAGCCGGTCGAACGAGCCCAGCACGAAGCCGCCGAGACCGGCCAGCACCAGGGGCGAACCATAGCGCATCAACAGGCCGGTCGTGTGCATATTGAAGCGCACGCCCGTCGTCCGGGCCTGCTGCACGCCCAAGATCAGCGCGGTCAGTGCCGCGGATGCGAGGCCCGCCGCCATCACGCCCGTGACGCCCGTGTCCGTCTCCAGCGCCAGCACGATCAGGCCGCCCTGCAGCAGCGAGCGCAGGCCGATCATGGCCAAATAGAAGCTGGCCCGATCGGTCAGCCGCAGCCAGGCGAGCGGAACCTGGATGGCGCCGTCGAGCGCCACGGTCCCCAGCAGCAGGCGCAGCGCCATCGGATCGACAGCCGGGCCCAACAGGCGCTGGATCAGGCCGCTCAGACCCTGCAGCGCCAGTCCGGCAACCGCACCCAGCACCAGGATCAGGCCGAAGGCGGCGGCGGCGACGCGCAGGCGCGCCGCCTCGTCCTTGGCATCGCCCAGGAAGCGATAGAGCGCGTCGACCAGGCCGAAGCCCAGCACCACCGTCGCGACATCGGCCAGGCTCTGCATCAGCTCGATCGAGCCATATTCGGCAGTCGACAAATGGCCGGTGACGAACGGCACCATGATGATCGCGAGCCCGCGCGTGAACGCCACCGACAGGGCATAGAACAGGGTCTGCCCCAGCGGTTTCGCGACCGCCATCAGGCGTCGCCCTCGACCATGCGGGACATGGCCTCGGCCTGCCGGAAATCGGTGAAGCGGTCCAACACCCGGGCGCGGGCGCCCTGACCCAGCTTCGATCGTTCCGCAGGCGTGAGCGCCAGGAACTGCTCCAGGCAGGCGAGCAGGCCCGGACGGTCGCCCGGATCGGCCAGAAAGCCCGAGGCCGCATCGACGGTCTCCTTCATGCCCATGTGGCGCGTCGTGATCACCGGCACCGCCATCGCCATCGCTTCCTTGACGACCAGGGGCCCCGTATCCTTGCAGCCGTCGGCGGCGGTGCGGAACGGCCCGACGAAGGCCAGGTAGGCCGGCCCATGCTCGGCGATCCAGGTGCTGGGCCGCGAGCCCATGAAGACGACGCTCCGGCCCAGGTTCAACGCGTCCGCCTGCGCCATCAATTCGGGTTTGAGCGGGCCGTCGCCGATGATGTCGAGGGCGGGGCGGCGGTCTTCCGGCAGCTGCCCGACCGCCCACAGCAGATCGTCGACGCCCTTGCCGTCGACCAGCCGCCCGATCGACAGCAGCCGGTTGTTGGGCACGACACCGGGCTGCGGCTTGAACCGGTCGGGATCGACGCCGCAGGGGATATTGACGATCGCGGCGTTCGGCTCGACCGCGGCCAGATCGTCGACCATGTCGTCGCAGACCGCGACCACCGTGTCGGCGGCCGCCAGCTTCTGCTGCAGATCGCTCGGGTACTGATAGATGTCATGGCCATGGCAGACGAAGCTGCTGGGCACGCCCATCAGGCAGGCGGCGACGATGGCATGGGCGGCGCCGGCCTGGGCGAAATGAGCGTGCAGATGGGTGCAGCCATGGGCGCGCGCGACCGCGGCGATCCGGGCGGAGCTCCACAGCAGCGACCGGCGCGGCAGCGCCTTCTGGGCGAAGGTGAAACGCAGTGCTGCGGGCAGGCCGCGGCCGGCCCGGGGCAGCAGTCCCGCGACCGCCAGATTGGGAACCTCGTCCAGATAGAGCGAAATCGCCTCGATATCGCCGCTGTCCGGCTGGCGCGGCAGATCGAGCCGCTTCATGACGATCGGCACGACCCGATGCCCGCGCCGCATCATCGCGCGCATTTCGGTTAGGACAAAGGTTTCGGACAGTACCGGGAAGTTGGCCAACACATAGCCGATCGTCTTCATGCTGGCCTCTCGTTGGCGCCTGACGCGGGCGCTCTGGCAGTTTATTCATAACATGTAAGGATAGGGTGAAGGATAGTCCGGTCCGTCCCGATCCGGGATGAGAGGGTTCAATGCAGCCGCGCCTGAGCGTCGTCGTTCCGACACGCGATTGTCTCGAATATCTGCCGGCGGCCTTGGCCAGCCTGCGTGCCCAGGCAATCGGCGATCTGCAGATCATCGTCGTCGATGACGGCTCGAGCGACGGCACCGCGGCCTATCTGGCGGCCGAGGCGGCGCGGGACCCGGGCTTGACCATCATCACCCGCGGCGGCGGCGGCGTGGCGGCTGCGCGCAATGCCGGCATGGCGGCGGCCACGGCGCCGATCATCGGATTTCTCGATGCCGACGATGTCTGGCGGCCCGGCGCCGTCGCCGACCGGCTGGCCGCCCACGAGGCCGATCCGGGCCTGGTGCTGAGCTTCGCCGACTATGATCACGTGACACCCGAGGGCGTCGGTCTCGGCACCTGCTTTGCGTTCTGGCCGCGCTTCGAGCGGTTCATCGCCGGCCGGCAGGGCATCGTGCCGCTCGGCCGGCGCGCGCTGGCGCTGCTCTATGCCGAGAATGTCGTCGGCACCTCGACCGTGCTGGCACGCCGCGACGCGCTCGAGGCCGAGCAGGGCTTTTCCATCGAGTTCACATCGGCCGAGGATTGGGACCTGTGGCTCCGGCTGGCCCAGCGCGGCCGCGTCGCCTGCTCGACCGGGCTGGCGACGACCTATCTGGTGCGGCCGGGGTCGCTGTCGCGCGACCGGCCGGCCCTGATCCGCTGCGTGAAGCAGGTGGCGGCGCGCCATGGTCTGGCCGCGGCACGACTCGACCCGTCGGCCTGGCTCGCCTGCCGCTCGCGCATCGCGGTCGGCGAGGCGGAATATGCCCGGATCATCGGGCAGAAGCCGCGGGCGCTGGCCCAGCATCTGCTGGCTTTGCTGCTGTCGCCCTCGGGTCGGCTGGCGCGGGCCGCCGCGTCGGACGGCGCGCGTCTGGTCGGGCTCAAATCGTAGCACCTGCCGCGCGATATTCCTGCAGCACCGCCGCGATGCCTTGCGCGACCGAGAATCGTTCGGCGATGGTCGCGCGCGCGCGTCGGCCCAAGGCGGCGCGGTCGTCCGCCGAAAGTTTGGTCCAGCCGTCGATCGCGCCCGCCAGCGCGTCCAGGTCGCCGGCCGGCGCCAGGAAGCCGTTGCGGCCGGGCTCGATCAGATCCGGCAGGCCACCGACGCCGAAGGCTGCGACCGGGACGCCATGGGCCATGGCTTCGAGCGCCGCCAGCGGCAGGCCCTCGTGCCGCGAAGACATCACCAAGAGGCCGATCTCGGACCAATGGGGCGCCATCGGCACGACGCGTCCGAGGAACAGGGCGTCGGCACCGTGGCAGGCCTCCAACTCGGCCCGCATCGGCCCGTCGCCATAGAGCGTCCAATGCGGGCCCGGCAGCCGCCGGGCCAGCGCGCAGAACAGATCCGGCCCCTTCTCGAAACTCAACCGGCCGACGAATCCGACTCGGTCATGGGCGCCGGCAATCGCGGCCTCGTCGGGCAGTTCGACGAAGTTCGCGATCAACGCGACTGGCGCCGGCAGGGTCCGGGCGATCGCGGTCGACACGGCGATGCGGCGGCCAAGGCGGGCGGTCAGCCGGTCGAGTTCGACATAGAGCCGCAGCTTGCCGGTACCGGGTTCGCCGGCGTGAAAGGTCGAGACGACCGGCCGACCGGTAAGGCGGGCGGCGAGGCGCCCCAGGATGCCGGCCTTGTAGCCATGGGTGTGCAGGACCGCGGGCCGGCGGCGGCGCAGCGCGCGGCACAACCCGCCGAATCCACCGGGCACGGTCTCATGCGCGATGCCGGCCTGATCCAGCGCCCGGCGCAGCGGATGGTCGCCATAGTCGGCCCAGAACAGCACGCGCGGCGCTAGGCCGGCCTGGCCCAAGCCCCCGGCCAATTGCAAGACATGGCTCTCGATCCCGCCCAGATCGCGGCTGTCGAGCAGCAGCCAAATCTCGTTTTGATCCATCGCGACAACCTCAGGCCTTTTCCCCGGCCCGCAAGGGTGGATTTGCAAATTGCGAAGAGACCCGCCGCAGTTTGCGACGGGACTTTTCGAAAACTGTTGATTCGACGTAGATTTACTGGCGGTTAAGCCATTTGTTCGATGGTACGGTGTTTGCGGGTAGAGATCGCAACGGTGATCGTATCCGGCATGGAGCAGTCAATATGCAAGCAACCTACGTCGAACCCAACACGGTGATCCTCACCTTGGAAGGGGAATTCGATGCGCTTGCGGTCGTCGATGCCCGTCCGATGCTCGAAGGCATCGTCGCCAACAGCGATTCCAATGTCGTCATGGATTTTTCCGCGGTCGATTTTCTCGATTCTTCCGGCATCGGCTGCCTGGTGTTCGTGTTCAAGCGTCTCTATGCGGCCAAGCGCACGCTCACGCTGCAGGGGCTGCGCGACCAGCCGCAGCGTCTGATCCAATCGCTGCGCATCGATAAGGCCATCCCGACGCGTCCCGTCGGCGCGGCGGCTTGAGATTGCCGATGCGGGTTTTTCTTCGTCCGGCCCTCGGGCTCGCGGCGCTGCTGACGCTTGCCGGCTGCACGGAGGATTGGCCCAGCTACGGTCACGGCGGCATCGCGGAACTGCGCCCGATCCCGTTGAAACCGGAGGCGGCCGCGCTCAATCTGCAATTGAGCTGCTTCAAGGCGCTGGTCGATCGATACAAGGCGTCTGACGCGGCCGATTATGCCAATGCGACCTTGCCGCGGGCCGATAATCTCGGCGCCCGGATTTCGCGCGAGATCGCGGGCGGGCTGCTGCCGGATGCGCGCTACGACATGGAAACGCTGAAGGTGATGGTGGCCGATTTGATGGATGCCGCCCAAATGCCCATCGACAAGGTCGACCAATGCGCCGCCTCCTGACCGGCCGTCCCATGCGGACGCTTCTCGCCGCCCTGCTGCTGACGCTGGCGCTCGCCGGCGGCTCGGGGGCCCGGGCGCAACAGCCCGCCGACGGCGGCGTACCGCCGCTGCAGCCGGCGCCGGTCGGCAACGCCAACACCTATCAGAACCCGAACAGCAACTATCAGCAGCCGCAGCGGTCGCAGGTCGCGCCCGGTGTGCTGCAAAGCTCGATCGAAGCCTCGACCCCGGAGACGCCGGTCCGGATCGGCGACGTGCTGTTCCTGTCGCTGCCGGGTGAAGACACGTTCAACAAGACCTTCCAGGTCGATCGGCGCGGCAATCTGCTGCTGCCGGAAGTGGGGCTGGTCCAGGTGGCCGGGCTGACCATCGGCCAGGCCCAGGTCAAAATCCACGATCTGCTGGTCCGCGCCTTCCGCGACGTCTCGCGCTTCGAGATCAGCCTGAAGGAACGGCGGCTGCTGGTGACTGTGCTGGGCTTCGCCCGCAATCCGGGCCCGGTCGAACTGCAGGGCGACGCCACGGTGCAGATGGCGATCAATATGGCCGGCGGTCTGTCGCAGGGCGCGCAGCTCGACCGGATGCAGGTCCGGCGCGGCAAGGAAGTGCAGATCTTCGACTATAAGAAATATCTCGACACCGGCGATCCGAGCCTGCTGCCCAAGCTGGAACCGCTCGACGAGATCTTCATTCCCGCCTCGCCGCTGACCGGCAACGTCCAAGTCGATTTCGATCCGCACACGCTGGTCGCGGCCGGCGATGCCGGCGACGATCGCTCGTCGATCAAAGTATTCGGCGAGGTCAACAGCACCGGTTCGTTCGGCTTCAAGCCCGACGCGAGCGTGGTCGAATACATCATGCGCGCCGGCGGCGTCACCCGCTTCGCCACGACCGAAGGCATTCGCGTCGTGACCAAGGGCAAGCCGCAGACCTTCAGCCTCAAGGACTATCTCGACTCCGGCGACAAGAAGCTGCTGCCCGAGATCGCGCCGGGCACGACGATCTTCGTGCCGAAGGAGCAGGAAGAGATCAAGGCCGGCTCCAGCACCATCTATGTGATGGGCGAAGTGGCGAAGCCGGGCGCGTTCGAAATCAAGCTCGGTGTCGGCTTCCTCGACGTGCTGGCCAATGCCGGCGGCCCGACCCGGTTTGCCGACACCAACGAGATCCGCGTGCTGAAGGCCAATGGCGGCGTCGAGAATTTCGACCTCCTGGCCTATACCGAAGCCAAGGGCAAGCGCGTGACGCCGCCCAAGCTCGGGCCTGGCGATACCATCTTCGTGCCGGAGAAGCAGCAGGAAGAGGGCAGCAGCTGGCTGAAGAACTCGCCCGACAAGATCGTCCGCATCATCGGCGCCATCAATAGCCCGGGCCGCTATGAGTGGAACGATGAGATGACCATTCTGGATCTCATCGCCGAAGCCGGCGGCCCGGGCGACCGCGCCAATACCTCGCATATCGAGATCCTGCCCAATTCCAAGGCAGCGGGTGCCGAATCCAAGGTGCAGATTTTCGACCTGGCCTCGCTCGTCGAAAAGGGCGGCCGGCTCGATCAATTGCCGAAGCTGCAGCCGGGCTGGACGATCAGCATCCCGACCCTGCCGCAGAACAATGCCAACGACAGCCGGTCGTCGTGGCTGCAGCAGCCGGCCGAGACCTCGATCTACGTGCTGGGCGCGCTGCGCAATCCGGGCCGCTACGCCTTCAGCAAGAACATGCATTTCCTGGATATTCTAAGTGCCGCCGACGGTCCGGCGGCAACGGCGGATCTGGAAAACATCCGCATCACCCATCGCCGGGGCGGCAATGGCAAGCCCAGCATCACCAAGCTGGACCTGACCGCCTATTTCTCCAGCGGCGACGACCGGCTGCTGCCGGACGTCCAGCCGGGCGACGTGATCTATTTCCCGGACAAGAGCGCCGATTGGCTGAACCTGGGCAAGGAACAGACGGTTCGCGTTCTGGGTTCGGTCGGCAAGCCCGGCCGCTACAAGTTCAACGACACCATGACCGTGCTCGACCTGCTGGCCGAGGCCGGCGGCCCGACCACCGATGCGTATCAGGAAAAGATCGTCGTGGTGAATTTCGCCCGCGGCCAGGATCAGGCCGAGACGTTCAATCTGGTGCATTTCGCCAAGACGGGAAATTTCCAGGAACTGCCGGTGCTGCGTGCAGGCGATACGGTCTATGTGCCGAACGCGACGCAGAGCGATTGGCAGCAATTCATGGGCGGCGTGCGCGATACCGTGTCGCTGCTGTCGATCTTCGCCCTGATCGGGAGATTCTGAGGGTGACCCCGCTGCCGATCCATTATGCCGAAGTCCAGCGCATGTATGCGGCGACCGTCGCGCGCGGCCTGCGGCTGTTGGCGGTCACCGCGTCGGAAGCGGGCGAGGGCGTATCGACGATCGCCTATGCGCTGGCCCGCCGTGCCGCCGCTGCCGGCGAGCGGACGCTGCTGGTCGAATTCAATATGTTTCGTCCGTCGCTGGCCGCCCGGCTCGGCATTCAGGAAAAGGCCGCCTGGCAGTGCGACGCGGAATCCTCGTTTGCGGCCATGACCGAGTTTCCGTCGATCCGGCTGTCGCTGCTGCCGGCGCCCCAGGGCCTGTCCAGCCTCGACCTGATCCGTTTTTCCGACAATCGGGCGATGACCGATCTGTTCGCGGCCTGGCGCCAGCGCTTCGACGTCATCATCTGCGATTGCTCCGCGGTCAACCGCACGAACAAGGGCAATATCGCGGCCTCGTCGATCTGCGAGGCCGGGGCGGCGGCGATCCTGACCGTGCTCGCCGGCCAGACGCCGGCGCGGCGCGTGACCGAGGCCGTGACCAGCCTGGCCGAATCCGGCATCAGCGTGACCGGTACGATCCTGAACAAGCGCTTCGACCCGTCGCTCTATCAGGAACTGATGCGCGAGGCGAAGCGGATCGAGCCGTTCTGGCCGAACATCTCGAAGCGCATCCGCCGTTTCACCGAGAAGAATCGCAAGGTTCTGAGCTAGTCTCGCGCCCGGCAACTCCTTCGAGCGGAGCCGGGACATGATGCAGCTGACCATCCGCGATGCACTCGCGGGTTTGGGCGATACGGGCGAGACCTATACCAAGCTGTTCGCCCAACCCGCCCTCGACATCGCCCTCTACAAGCCCGACCGGATCGATCCGCAGATGCCGCATCTGCGCGACGAGATCTATGTGATCGCGACCGGGACAGGCACCTTCATGCAGGCGGGCGAGACCCGGCCGTTCGGCCCGGGCGACCTGCTGTTCGTGCCCAAGGGCGTGCCGCACCGGTTCGAGAATTTCACCGCCGACTTCTCGACCTGGGTGATCTTCTTCGGTGAAGTGCCGCCGAAGCCGTCACCATAGCGCCGGCCAGCGCGGCTTGGTCGGGCAATCCAGCGGATTGGCGACGTCCAGGAACGGCTGCGGCAAGGCCACCGGCAATCCGACCGCCCGGCCGACGGCGCGGATGGTCTCTATGGACAGGTAGCGCACCAGCGGCGGCGATTTGCTCTCCACGCCGCCATAGACGAAAGCCATCTTATAGAGACCCGGCGGGGTGAACTGGCGCAGCAGATCGTCGCCCTCGGCACTGCCCGACAGCACCACGACCATCAGCGGTCGGAGGCATTCCGGTCGCTGAAAGCGCAGCGCGCGCACGACCCCGCCGGTCACCAGATCGACCGGGTCGAGCACGGTAAAGCCCTGGGCGCCCAGGGTCTGGATGATTTCGGTCTCGGCGACCTCGCGGCCGTTACCCAGGTGGGTGTTATACCGGACGATCTTGGCCGTGAGGCTTGCCCCCAGCAGCAGTACCAGAACGAGCGCCAGAGCCACGCGCCGCAGAACCATTCGAAAGTCCCCAATGTGTCACGCCCAGGGTGGCGAGTAGGATCGCAAGCTCGGTCGTGGTCTGCCCGATCGGTCCGTGGGCCAGCTCATAATCGTCGGGGCCCAGCCCCATGATGGTAAGGCGGGTCAGGTTGACGATGATGACGGCCACCGCCACCAGCAGGGCCGCCGCCAGATCCCGGCGCCTGAAATGCGGCCGGAGCCAGCGCGTCAGCACCAGCCAGGTCAGCAGCGCCAGCGAGATGTTGGCGAAGGACGAGCAGCTCATCAGCACCGCCAGCACCATGCCCTGATCGGTTTCGATCAGATTGCCGGTGACGACCGAGGGATGGCCCAGCAATCCGAGCGTGGTGCGGGTCAGCACCGCATCGATATGCAGCAGCACCGGCGACAGCATCTTCATGGCGGTCGCGACCCAGAGCTCCCGGGCGCCGGCGGCGATGAAGATGATGATGCCGGCGCGATAATTGACGTCGCCCGGGCGCCGCAGGATTTCCCAGGCGCCGAGCGCCATGACCATGATCGCGGAAAAGCCGCTGCTCGGCACCAGGAGCCCGATGGCATAGACGGTCAGTGCTGCCAAGTCCCAGCGGTCGATCGGCCGCTCGGCCTTGGCGCGCAGGCCCAGCACGACAGCGCCCAGCAGGCCCAGATAGACCGGCCAGCCGCTGCCCAACCCGCCGGCGACCGCGCCGACCACGCCCCATTCGTCGATCGCCTCGATCGCCGGCCGCACCAGTGCGTTCGCGGTACCGATCGCCAGCAAACCCACCATCAGATGGCTACGGCCGAGGGCCGGAAACGAGGGTGCTGTCGCGACGCTCTCAGACATGTGAATTCCGAAGATGCGAACGGCCCTGTGCCGCCCTACGTCTTCTGTAGCACATTCAATGCCGGCCGCCTTACCGGATGGCCTTGACGGGAGGCGTGCCGCAGGGTCGAAATGTTCGAAGATTCATCTTCGGGCAAGCAATGCGCGTCAATGCTACTCATCTGTAGCTGAGTGATATCCAGGAGTGTCGGTCATGGGCTTCGTGGCGATCTTGATCAACGGTATCGGTCGAGCACTCGGCTGGCTTACGCCGGAGCCGGCGGGCGAGCTGAAGCCGATCCCGGTGCGGGTGCGGGACGAGCGTCCGCGCCGCCGTCGCTGATCAGCTTCGGTTGGCCGGCGCCGTTTTGCGCGCCGGTACAGTACTTTTGGTGACCGTCGGCTTCCCGCCGACCGGCCTCGCCGGCGTCTTGGCGCCAGCCAGAACGTCGGCCAACAGCGACTTGCAGTCGCTGTCCTCGCCCAGCCCCAATTGAAACGTCGGCATCAGCGCGCCCAGCGGCGTCAGCAGCACGCCCAGCACGGCCGCGGCACCGCCGCGTTCGCCTCGGTCGTATCGACCAGGAACAGGCGAGGACGGTATCTAGATCCCTTTGGCGCCGGGCCCGGGTGTGACACAGTCGAACCCTTCGCGACCCGACGGATGTAGCGCCATGACCGACCCGGTCGAAATCGAACGGAAATTCCTGGTGACCGGCCAATCCTGGCGCGAGGGTGCGACGGTTGAGCTGCTGTCCCAGGGCTATCTGCCGACGACCGATGCTTGCTCCGTGCGCGTCCGCATCGCCGGCGAGCGGGCGTTCCTGACCATCAAGGGTCCGCCGGTCGAGGGTGCGCGGCCGGAGTTCGAATATCCGGTGCCGGTCGGCCACGCCGCCTCGATGCTGCGGCAGTTCTGCCAGGGGCGGACCATCGCCAAGCGGCGCCATAGCCTCAATTACGCCGGGCGGATCTGGACGGTCGATGCGTTCGAAGGCGCGCTCGCCGGCTTGCTGCTGGCCGAGGTCGAGCTCGATCATGTCGGCCAGGTGGTCGATCTGCCGCCGTGGCTCGGGCCCGAGGTCACCGGCGATCCGCGTTATCTGAACAGCGCCTTGGCCGAAGCGACGGCACCGCCCGCCGCTTAAAGATTTACCGCCGTCGCCACGGAGCGATGGCCGCCCCTTGGGTGTTGAAGAGGCTCCCGGTCGCTGCGTCTCCGCAGCCTCTGCCCTCACCCCAGGAGCCTCCCCGTGACCGAGATCGTCAGACGGACCATCCGCGAGGGCCTGCCGCATCCGCGGGGTGCCACGTGGGACGGCAACGGCACCAATTTCGCGCTGTTCTCCGCCAACGCCACCAAGGTCGAGGTCTGCCTGTTCGACGACAGCGGCGCGCGGGAGTTGCAGCGGATCGAACTGCCGGAATTCACCGACGAGATCTGGCACGGCTATCTGCCGGACGTGGCGCCGGGGCAACTCTATGGCTACCGCGTCCACGGCCCCTATGCGCCCCAGGACGGGCATCGCTTCAACCCGAACAAGCTGCTGCTCGACCCTTATGCGCGCGCCCATGCCGGCAAGCTCACCTGGAACGATGCCTGCTTCGGCTACACCATCGGGCACGAGGACGGCGACCTGTCGTTCGACGAGCGCGACAGTGCGGAATTCATGCCGAAATGCGTGGTGACCGACACGGCGTTCGACTGGCAGGAAAGCCGTAGTCCGCTGGTGCCGTGGGACCGTACGATCTGCTACGAAACCCATGTGCGCGGCTTTACCATGCGCCATCCTGCCGTGCCGGAGCCGCTCCGCGGCACCTTCGCCGGTCTTGGCGTCAAAGAGGTCATCCAGCACATCAAGACGCTGGGCGTCACCTCGGTCGAGTTGCTGCCGATCCATATGTTCGTCAACGACAGCCACCTGCTCGACAAGGGGCTGACCAACTATTGGGGCTACAATTCGCTGGGGTTCTTCGCGCCCGATCCGCGCTATGCCGCCGATCCGGCGCGCAGCGTCGCCGAGTTCAAGGACATGGTCGCCCGCCTGCACGATGCCGGGCTCGAGGTCATTCTGGACGTGGTCTACAACCACACGGCCGAGGGCAACGAACGCGGGCCGACCCTGTCGTTCAAGGGCATCGACAACGCCTCCTACTATCGCCTGATGCCCGAGGAAAAGCGCTTCTACATCAACGATACCGGCACCGGGAATACGCTCAACATCAGCCAGCCACGCGTCATCCAGATGGTGACCGACTCGTTGCGCTATTGGGTGAACGAGATGCATGTCGACGGCTTCCGCTTCGACCTGGGCACGATCCTGGCGCGCGAGGTCAACGGCTTCGACAATCAGTCGGGGTTCTTGAAGGCCTGCGGCCAGGACCCGGTGCTGGGCGGCGTCAAGCTGATCGCCGAGCCGTGGGACTGCGGTCCGGGCGGCTATCAGGTCGGCGGGTTCCCGCCCGGCTGGGCCGAATGGAACGACAAGTTCCGTGATGTTTCGCGCGACTTCTGGAAGGGCGAGGCCGCGGCCGCGGCGCTAACGCCGCGCCTCTGCGCATCGGGCGACATGTTCAATCACCAGGGCCGCAAGCCCTCCGCCAGCGTCAATTTCATCACCGCCCACGATGGCTTCACCCTGAACGACGTCGTCTCCTACAACGACAAGCACAATGCGGCGAACGGCGAGGACAATAACGACGGCAGCTCCGACAACCGGTCCTGGAACTGCGGGGTCGAGGGGCCGACCGACGATCCGGAGATCGTGGCGCTGCGCGACCGCCAGATCCGCAATCTGCTGGCGACGCTCATGCTCGCCCACGGCACGCCGATGCTGCTGGCCGGCGACGAATTCGGCCGGACCCAGCAGGGCAACAACAACGCCTATTGCCAGGACAGCGAGATCAGCTGGGTCGACTGGGACTTCGGCGAGCGCGGCCGCGACCTCATCCATTTCGTCGGACGGCTGACGGCGCTCCGGCGCAACTTCCCGATCCTGCGCCGCCAGCGGTTCCTAACCGGCACCATGAACGAAGAGCTGGGCGTCAAGGACGTTACCTGGATCAATGCCACGGGCAGCGAGATGTCGGACGAGGATTGGGCCGACGAGACCATGCGCTGCTTCGGCATGCTGATGGACGGCCGCGCCCAGCCGACCGGCGTGCGCAAGCGCGGCGACGACCGCACGCTGCTGGTGATCTTCAACAGCCACTATGATCTGGTGAACTTCACCCTGCCGGAATCCGCCGGCCACGCGACCTGGACCCTGCTGGTGGACACCAACGTGCCCGACCATCCGGGCGAGGAAGAGTTCGCGACCGGCCAGGCCTATCAGGTCACGGGACGCTCGGTGCTGGTGTTCGCGCTCGATTCCGACGAGCACACGCCTTAGGGCCGGAGACCTGAAAGCTGGGGGCGGGCGGAGCAGTAGTTGCCGATCGCCCGCTCCAGCCGGCGCATGCCCTCGCGGATGACCTCGGGCGAGCTTCGGGTGAAATTGACGCGCATGGCGAAGCGATCCTCGCCGGTGAAGTCGAACACGCTGCTCGGCACGAACGCGACCTTTTCCTCGACCGCGAAGCGATAGAGTTCGTCGGTGTCGATCGTCCGGTCCCGGTTGCGCATCCACACGAACATGCCGCCGACCGGTACCTCCCAGTCGAACCAGTCAGCCAAGCGCCGGGATGCCTCGTCGCACAGCGCATCGCGGCGTTCGCGGTAATGCGGCACGATCGACCGGCCGTGTTCCTGGTCGAAATTCTGCTCCAGCAGTTCCAGCGCCACCGCATGGGTGAACATGCTGCTGCTGAGATCGCTCGCCTGCTTGGCCAGCGCCAGGGTCTGGATCATGCCGGGCGCGGCAATGACCCAGCCGACGCGCAGGCCGGGCACCAGGCTCTTCGACAGCGTGCCCAGATAGATCACCGGTCCGTCATAGGGGCCCGCATGGCGTGCGGCGTATTGGCTGAGGATGCTCGGGCCCGGCGGTCCGTCCAGCTGGATCGACTGATACGGATCGTCCTCGACCAGCCAGGTGCCGGCCGCGATCACCTTGTCCAGCAGGGCCGCGCGGCGATCCTGCGAGACCAGGACCCCGGTCGGATTGGAATAGTTCGGCACGGAATAGCCGAACTTTGCCTGGGCCAGCGCCGTCGTGAAGCCAGCATCCTCGCCCTCCCAATCCAGCTTGTGATAGCGGGGGCCGCGCGGGCGCCAGCTGTCGAGCGCACCCAGATATGTGGGCGACTGCGCCACGATCAGGTCGCCGGCATCGAGCAGCACCTTGCCGATCAAGTCGAGCGCCTGCATCGACCCGGTGGTCACCAGCACGTTGGCCGCGGTGAAGGTGCCGCCGGTCTCGGCCGAGACGCGGGCCGCGATCAGCTGGCGCAAGGCTGGGAACCCTTCGATCGCGCCATATTCCAGCGCCGCGGTGCCATGCCGGGTCAGCGCGCGCTCGGTCGCGGCCTGGATCGCCGCCACCGGATAGAGCTCGGCCGCGGGCAGGCCACCGGCGAGGCTCACCACATCCGCGCGACCACCGAAGGCCAGGAATTGCTGGGAGATGTTGTTGGTCGATTGCAGCCACTCAGCATAGGCCGGGCGTTGTTTGGCGATCATCACGGGCTCCGCATTGTCACCGGAGACGATAGCAGTCGTCCGGCGAGGGAATCCGTGCAATCTTCCGCATCCATGACAGAGATCGTGGCTTATTTCTCTGTCATATCTATGTTTCGGAGTGAAAACGGCCAATGGTAGATTTGGACCGGATCGACCGGAAGATCCTGGCGGCGCTGCACGGGAACGGGCGCATGTCCAACCTGGAACTGGCCGATCTGGTCGGCCTGTCGCCGACGCCGTGCGGCCGGCGGGTCAAACGGCTGGAGGATCTGGGCGTGATCGAGGGCTATGAAGCCCGGATCAGCCCGGCGGCGCTCGGCCTCAGCATCTGCGTGATGGTCAGCGTCCGGCTTGCCAAACAGACCCCGGATGCGGCCGCCCAATTCGTCGAGGCCATCCGCGGCCGGCGGGAGATCACCGAATGCCTGCTGGTCACCGGCAATGTCGATTACCTGCTCAGGGTCTGGGTCAAGGATATCGAGGCGCTGCGGCTGTTCATCACCGAGGGGCTGCAGTCGATCCCCTGCGTGGCCGAAACCTCGACCATGGTCATCCTGGAGGCGACACGGTCGGGCGATCTGCTGACGAATTAGGGGAGAGGCCCTGTCGGAAGTGGGCGCAATGGCTGGGTTGGGTGGATTCCAGATGGTCCGGTTTCGGGCATAAATGCGGAGATAGCGGACATCCGACTTCCGGGCGACGCCGGCCGTAGAGCTTCGGTTCTGTCTACGTCCCAAGCGAGCCCCCTTGTGGGATGTGCTCGGCAAGCACATGCTGCCTCTACTAGCCGTTTGAGCTAAGGGGCGCTCTTGGGCAACTATCGCACCTCGTTGACTCACATCCTCGGGTTCGCGACTATCCGATGGTGCCCAGCAGCTCGACGTTGGCACCGAGGTCAATATCCAAAGGGCGCGTATTTTTCCAGTCCCGCCTGCGACCCGAGAGGAAGCGACCCGCCTCTTGACGAGTGCCTCTATTGTTCCGCTTGGCAACGAGGAGCTTGCCCATCTCCTCTCGGGAAAATCCCCGACAGGCGACGAGGCGCTGAAGAATGCGATCGCAGACGCGCCCGACGAAGCCAAGTTTTTCGGTGCTCCCTCGGCTGATGCAAGCATTGCTTATGCCCGCACCCTTTTCGGAATGTTGAGGCCATATCTCGTCCGAGCCGTTACTGCGAACGACGGCGGTGTCTTCCGTGTCACGCTCTCAGGGGACACGCTGGCCGTCTTCAACGGCTCCCTGGGACCCATCGACTACGAGCGACGTCCGATCGTCGTTTTCCTGGAGCGGCAACCGACGCATGTGTCGGTCGCGGCAGCGTCAGCGATGTAGCGATCCGTCTAAAGCAACTTCAACACTTGCTCCCAATGTCCGCAATCAGCGTCGGCGAAAAACTGGCTGTATGTCCCAATCGGGTCGATTGCGGTAAGCCGCGGCCAGACCGATCCGGCGCCCTGGCCCGGGAGGGGCGCGAAAGAACGAAGCGGCGGACTACGGGCACGGGGAAGGCGCTTCAGCTCGTTGCAATCAGTGTGATTCCGTCATGCGGCTGATTGCGATCCCGGTCATCGATGATTGCAGATCGCTATATATCGAACTCGACCCCGATTTCCATGATCTGCGAGCTGGGGATCTTGAAATAGGCGCCGGGGCGCTGAGCATTGTGATGCATGAAGGCGAAGATCGCCTCCCGCCAGCGGGGCAGGCCGGCGCGTCGGCCCGCCGGGATGATCGTCTCGTGACCGGTGTAATATATCGCCTTGCCGAGATCGAACGCCGGGATCACGCCATGCTGCATCGCCGCCTCCAACTCCTGCGGAATATTAGGCTCCTCCATGAAGCCGAACCGCAGCTCGACCCGCGTGATGCCTTCGGCCAGCGGCTGTGCCACCGCCCGCTCCTCATCAGGCGTGCGGGGGAACTCCGTCGTTGAGACGGCCACCAGATACACATTCTCATGCAATACGTGGCTGCATTTCACGCTATGCGAAAGCGCCAGGGGAACGCCCTTGGACATGCGTCCGAGCACGATTGCCGTTCCTGGCACACGGATCGGCGGAGTTTTGCGCAGATTTTCGAGGAATGTGTCGATCGGTTCGCGGATCTCGACCCGCACCACATCCATCATCTGCTCACCCTTTTGCCAGGTCAGCATCAGGAACGAAACGACCACGGCGATCAGCAGGGGATACCAGCCGCCATCGAGCAGCTTGGACGAGGTCGACGCGAAGAACAACGTGTCGAGCGCGAGCAAGGACACATTGACGGTGTAGACGATGTAAGGTGGGAACCTCCATTGCAGGGCGACGAAAGTCGCGATCAGCGTCGTGATCACCATCAAGAGCGACACCGCGATTCCGAATGCGCCGGCGAGCGCATCTGACGATCCGAAGCCGATCGTGGCGGCCAGCGTGCCCGCTGCCAGTGCCCAGTTGATGAACGGTAGATAGATCTGACCGATCTCCCGACCTTCCGTATGCACCACTTTCATGCGCGGCAGAAATCCAAGGCTGATCGCCTGCTGCGTCATGGAATAGGCGCCGGAGATGATCGACTGCGAGGCGATCACGGTCGCCGCCGCCGCAAGGGTGATGAGGGGATAGAGCGCCCAACCGGGCGCCAAGGCGTAAAACGGGCTGTCCGCGACCTGAGGGGAATCGGGATCGAGCAGGAGCAGAGCGCCCTGTCCGAAATAGTTGAGCGTCAGGGTCGGCAGCGCCACGGCAAACCAGGCCACACGGATCGGCAGCGGCCCAAAATGGCCCATGTCGGCATAGAACGCTTCGCCGCCCGTCACCGCGAGGAAAGCCCCGCCGATAACGACGAAGGCTAGGCCGCCCGCATGCCAAAGATACGTGATCGCCGGCAGAGGGCTCAGCGCGGCCAATATGCCGGGGCTCTTGACGATTCCCTCGATACCGAGCACGCCGCAGACAATAAACCAGATCAGCATGACCGGCCCGAAGAAACGGCCGATCCAGGATGTGCCGTTGCGCTGAATAGTGAAAAGCCCGATGAGAATGAGAACAGTGAGCGGCACGACGGCATGACTCAGCTGCGGCGCATAGATCTTTAAGCCCTCGATTGCGCTCAATACGGAGATGGCTGGCGTAATCGTTCCATCTCCATAAAGCAGTGTCGCGCCCACCAGGCCGATGACAATGAAGGCCGAGCGCCATTTTTTGGTTTCGACACGGTGTGGGCTGGCCAATGCGAGAAGCGCCAGAATGCCGCCTTCGCCGTTATTATCGGCGCGCATGATGAGGATCGCGTATTTGATGGAAATGACAATGATGAGCGACCAGAAGATCAGCGAGACGATGCCAATCACCGCCTCTGGCGTGACATGCCCATCAGGACTGGCTGATTTCACCGCTACATTCAGCGTGTAAAGCGGACTTGTGCCGATGTCGCCGAAAACGACGCCCATGCACGCGAGCGCTGATGCCGACAATGGACGTCGCTTCGTCCAATGCCCCGCCGTGTTGATCCTCGCGGCTACGCTCATCGGCATTCTTACCCTTGTGGGTTTGCCCGCTCGTCAAAACACTAACCCAATGCGAGTGGCGTGCAAGCCGGTGATTGCAAGATTGACCCTGTTACAAGATTTGCATCCGGCGCGAGCAAGAGGTCTCGGTGAGACCGAAGCCGCATGGAGCTGGAGATTTGCCAGTGAAAAAATCGGGGTTCACGGGTGAGCATATCGCGTTAGCGTTGCGGCAGGCCGAGGGGCGTTACAGGCCTTAGGAACCAAGCGCGGCCCAGAATTGCTCGGCCGCCGGGCTCTGCCTTGCCTTGGCGCGGAACAGGCGGATCTCGACCGGGGCGTCGCGCTCGGGGCCGCCGGCGCGGATCAGGGTGCCGCGGGTCAGATCGTCGGCGATCAGGCTTTCCGGCAGCCAGGCGATGCCGCGGCCGTCGAGCGCCATGGCGCGCAACACGGTCGCCAGATGCGAGGTGAAGACCGTGTCGAGCGGGGCTTCGGCATGGGCGGCCTCGACGACGCGGCCGAGCGCCGATTCCGGACTATAGGCCAGGTGCGGCGGTGCCGCGTCGGCGAGCGTGAAACGCGGTCGGCCCGCGTCGTCGGGCGCGGCGACCGGCGTCAGCACATCGTCGCCGATCCGGATCGATTTGAACGGCCCGGCATCGAGCTGTCCCGACAGCGACGGATGATGGTGGCACAGCAGGAACTGTGCCTGGCCCGCGCGCATGATTTGCTCGCACGCCCGCATGGTGTCGGACACCAGATGGACGGGCCCGAGGCGCGTGCGGGCTTCGAGCGAGCGCAGCCAGATCGGGAAGAAGGTCAGCGACAGCACATGGGTCGCGGCGAAGCGCAGGCTGGCGGCGGCGGTGTCGGCGGTCTGGCGAATCTCCTCGCGCCCCTGCAGCAACCGGCGCACCAGATCCTCGGCGATCGGGCGGAACCGGTCGCCGGCCGGGGTCAGCGTCACGCGGTGGGTCGCCCGGTTGAACAACGGGGCGCCGATCCAATCCTCCAGCGCGCGGATGCGCCGGCTGAACGCCGGCTGGGTCAGGTGGCGGGCGCCGGCCGCGCGATTGAAATTGCCGGTATCGACCAAGGCCAGAAAATCTTCGAGCCAGGAGAACTCCATCACCGATGCCGATCGAACATTGAATGTTCCGAATGTGGCATTGGCCGCGAAGCCCCGTCCATCGCTATCCTGCGCTCAGTCCATTGCCGGAGAAAAGCCATGCGGATCGTCGAGATCCGGGAGACGACCGCTTCGATCGCCTCCCCGATCGCCAATGCCTATATCGATTTTTCCAAGATGACCTGCTCGGTCGTGGCGGTGATCACCGATGTGATCCGCGACGGCAAGCCGGTCGTCGGCTATGGCTTCAATTCGAACGGCCGTTATGGCGCCGGCGGGCTGCTGCGCGAACGCTTCCTGCCGCGCCTGGCCGAGGCGAAGCCCGACAGCCTGCTGGATGAGGCGCGCGACAACCTGGATCCGTTCAAGATCTGGGACACGATGATGAAGAACGAAAAGCCGGGCGGCCATGGCGAGCGCTCGGTCGCGGTCGGCACGGTCGACATGGCGGTCTGGGATGCCGTCGCCAAGATCGCGGGCCAGCCGCTCTACCGCGTGCTGGCCGACCGGTTCCGCGGCGGTGTCGCCGACGACAAGGTCTGGGTCTATGCCGCCGGCGGCTACTATTACCCGGGCAAGGACCTGACCGGGTTGCAGGACGAGATGCGCAGCTATCGCGACCGCGGCTACCGGGTGGTCAAGATGAAGATCGGCGCCGCGCCGCTGGCCGAGGACCTGCGCCGCATCGATGCGGTGCTGGAGATCGTGGGCGAGGGCGCCAACCTGTGCGTCGACGCCAACGGCCGCTTCGACCTGGAAACCGCGATCGCTTATGCCGAAGCGCTGAAGCCCTACGGGCTGTTCTGGTACGAGGAGGCGGGCGACCCGCTCGACTACGCGCTGCAGGCGGAGTTGGCCAACCATTACGACCGGCCGATGGCGACCGGCGAGAATCTGTTCTCGCACCAGGACGCCCGCAACCTGATCCGCCATGGTGGCATGCGCGCGGACCGGGATTTCCTGCAGTTCGATTGCGCGCTCAGCTATGGCTTGGTCGAATATCTGCGCACGCTCGACATGCTGGCCCAGAACGGCTGGTCGACCCGCCGCATCGTGCCCCATGGCGGCCATCAGATGTCGCTGAACATCGCCGCCGGCCTGCATCTGGGCGGCAATGAATCCTACCCCGACGTGTTCAAACCCTTCTGCGGTTTCGCCGACGGCATCCGGGTCGAGGACAGCTACGTGGGCTTGCCGCAGGCGCCCGGCATCGGATTCGAAACCAAGGCGGAGCTGTTCAAGGTGATGCGGGAATTGAGTGCCTGACGGGTCCTGAAATTTCTTTGCGGACTCTTTGGATCTAATGTTCCGGTCGCGGGTTGATGGGGTGAGCGGTCGATCGATCGCGGCACCCTCAACTCTCGACCATGGGGAACGACCATGCCCTTCGATCGGAACGATCCCCGCGATGAGAGGCTGGACGACCCGAAGGACGAGGCCGCGCCGCGCGAGGCCGATGCGGACGATCTGGCGGATGCGCTCTGCGCCCTGTTCGAGATGTTCGGCGGCGAAGTGGTGGATCTGCCGCCGCCCGACTGACGCCGGTGCCTGCCGATTGAGAACACCCTGACCCCGCCTCACTCGGCGGGGCTTTCGCGTTTCGGGGCGTCGTTTGCGGATATTGACCGTATACTGTCAATTATCCTAAACTCTGCCCAAGGCCGCAGCAAATAAGCCCGGAACGAGGAAACCAGCGATGACGGACGCCAGCCAACCCTTCCTGATCGCCGGTGCCGGCATCGGCGGTCTCGCCGCCGCCCTGGGCCTGGCGCGCAAGGGCCGACGCAGCATCGTCTTGGAAAAGGCCGCCCAGTTGGGCGAGATCGGCGCCGGCATCCAACTGGGTCCGAACGCGTTCCATTCCTTCGATCAGTTGGGCGTCGGCGATGCGGCGCGCGCCATGGCGGTCTATATCGACCAGCTGCGCCTGATGGATGCGCTGACCGCCGAGGAGATCACCCGCATCCCGCTCGACGAGCCGTTCCGCCGGCGCTTCGGCAATCCCTATGCGGTCGTCCATCGCGGCGACTTGCATGGCGTGTTCCTGCGCGGCTGCCAGGCCCATGAGCTGATCGAGATCCGCACATCAAGCGAGGTCGTGGGTTACGAGCAGGACGGGGCAAGCGTCACGGCCAGGATCGTGGGCGGCGCTTCCGTCACCGGCACCGCGCTGATCGGTGCCGACGGGCTCTGGTCCAACATCCGCCGGCAATTGGCCAAGGACGGGCCCCCGCGCGTGTCGGGCCACACGACCTATCGCTCGGTCATCCCGACCGAGGACATGCCGGAAGATCTGCGCTGGAACGCGGCGACGCTCTGGGCCGGACCCAAATGCCATATCGTGCATTACCCGCTGTCGGGCTGGAAGACGTTCAATCTGGTCGGAGGAAGAGGTCCGCGCCGGGTTCGAGCATGTCCATCCGAAGGCGCGCGACATCATCAGCCACGGCAAGAACTGGAAGCTGTGGGTGCTGTGCGACCGCGATCCGATCGAGAATTGGGTCGATGGCCGCGTGGCGCTGCTGGGCGATGCCGCCCACCCGATGATGCAGTATTTCGCCCAGGGCGCCTGCATGGCGCTCGAAGATGCGGTGTGCCTGGCCGACCAGGTCGCGAACATCGACAGGGTCGAGACGGCGCTGGAGCAGTACCGCCGGCAGCGCGTGCTGCGCACGGCGCGGGTGCAGCTGCAGTCGCGCGCGATCGGCGACCATATCTATCACCCGGCCGGCGCGCATGCGCGGCTGCGCGATGCCATCCTGCGGTCGAAGTCGGCGGAGCAGATGTACAATGATCTCGCCTGGCTCTATGGCGGCAGCGGGCTCAACAGCAGCCCGGTCGTGCCGGCCTAATCTCCGGCGACTTCCTCGATCCGGCGCAGCGGCGCGCTGGTGACGTCGTTGTTGACCTCGGTGACGCGGTCGAGCAGGCGCACGAAGATCTCGCGCTCCGCCTCGGTCAAGGGCGCCAGAATCCGCTCCTGCACCCGCGCCACCAGCGGCATGACGGCCAGCAGCAATTGCTCGCCGGCGTCCGACAGGAACAGGAGCTTCTGCCGCCGATCCTCGGCCCCGGCTTGGCGCGCGACCAAGCCGCGGGCCTCCAGCCGCTCGATGACGTTGCCGATGGTGGAGCGATCGAACGCGATCAGCGCCGACAGCCGCGTCGCGTCGACGCCTGGCCGCTCCCCGATCGCGACCAATGCCGCGTATTGCACCGGCGTGATGTTGTAGTCGGCGCATTCATTCAGAAATAGCGCCCAGGAGATCTGATGCGCGCGGCGGATCAGGTGTCCGGGCTTCGCGTAGAGATCTCTCAGGGACATGGCGACCGGCTCCGATGGGCGGCGATGCCCGCTAGATTGTCTCAGCAGACCCCGAGTTTAGAAGTCGGGCCCCACCATCGTCCAGTGACGTTAGGGGCGGGTGGCAATTCCGGCTTTAAACTTATCGGAGGTCGATATTTGGATGTATCGCACCCAGGAATTGAGTTAAATTCGCCGAGTTCCATTTTTGGATCAGGCATCCGCAGCATCTCGGGAGATCTCCGATGCTCTCACAAATCCTGTCGTGGGCCCGTCGTCCGGCCGCCATCATCGCGGCGCTCCTGTTCATCGGCGGCACTTCGGCCTGCACGGTGCATTTTGCACCGGCCTATGATCAGAGTATCGCCGACGGGCTGACTGCCGCGAGCAAGGATATCCAGACCTTGTTCGCCAGCATGAGCACCGGCGTGCCGGCGGCGACCTATTCGAGCCGGCAGGACGCCTACAACAAGATCATCGGCGAGCTGGCGACGATCGAGCAGCAGATCAAGGTGCGCCCTGATCCCGCCAATCCACCGAGCCAGCAAGAAATCAATCAGCTGCTGCAGCAACATGGAGTGCCTCTCCCGGCGGTACCCGCGCCAGCCTCGGCGACACCAAGCGCTGGCTCCGTCGCGCATGTCGCAGACACGATCGCCACGATGAAGACTCAGGATCAAAGCGGTGGCCTTCATGTCGATGAGGTCAAGGCATTCGCGGGCCAGTCGAATATCTATCTTGCTCAGGCTATCGCCTACGAGACCTTCCTTAAGCGCTAAGGGAATTACGTCATGTCCACACTCAACATCCAGCAGCTCGGCACCGATATTGTGAGCAAAGCCAGCGCCGTGCTCAAAACCGACGTCACGACGATACAGGGGTTCGCCCAGCAACAGATCGAGGCGATTGCGCAGCAGGCCGATGTGGTGGCGACCGGCATCGCCGACAACGCGGCCGACCCCAACCAAGGCATTCGGCCGGCGCTTCAGGGCTATTTCCTCGATAATCTGGAACAGATGATCGAGTCCTTCGCCGAAACATTGGTGGGGATTCTTCGGGTCGTGCTCGAGCAGATGATCAATGCCGTGGTCGGGGTGATCTGGGGCGCCATCAACACGGCAACCGGGCTTACCCTCGCCGTTCCCGGCGTCTGATTGTCCGGGTCCTGATGGAGCTGGCCCAGAATCGGAGTGGCATGGGCGGCAACGCGATCACCCTGGGCTTGAAGCTCACCCGGTGAGGCGGATGAGCTAATCCTGGCTGGCGGCATCCCTCGCGGCGCGCGCGGACAGGTGGGCCATCCAGATCGCCGGCAGGAACAGGGCCGCATAGGCGAACAGTGCCGCGGCCGTCCATCCGCCCGGGCGGCCGAGTTTGAGCGCGACGGCGAGCCCCAGCAGCAGGGTCAGCAGGCCGACCGCGAGCTCGGCCCGGGCCGCACCGACAACCCCCGCGACCTGTTGCAGTCGTTTGGGCGTGCGCTGAAAGACCTGCTCGCGTCCGGTCAAGCCGGCGAGCCAGCCGCAGCCGACGGCCCAGGTCAGGCTGCTGCCGGCGACGAAGGCGCCGAGCGTGTCGCGCCACGGCAGCGACAGGTAGGCCCTGAAGACGACGACCTGCCGGACCGCGAGCTGCAGCAGGATGGCGATCATGCCGACGGCGGGACCGGCCAGCACGTCGGGACGGGCAAGGCCGCAGAGCGCTGCGGCCCCCAACGCGACCGACAGCGGCACCGAGGCGACGATGACGCCGTCGCGAAACCACGGCAGCCAGCCTTGCAGGTAATGCAGCTTCTGCATCAGGGTCAGGCCGTCGCCTTTCGCCCAGGGCAGGAACAGGCCCAGATGCCGCCGGAGCTGCTGCGCGCCGCCGATCACCCAGCGCCGGCGTTGCCGCTTGTAGTCGCGATAGCTGAACGGCAGCAGACCGCGGCCATAGGTCTTGGAGACATAGACGCCGTGATGCCCGGCGGCGAGGATGCGCAGGCCCAGCTCGGAATCCTCGGTCAGGCACCATTCGGCCCAGCCGCCGCTGCGCACCACCTCGTCCCGGCGCACCAGGTTCATGGTGCCATGCATCAGGATCGAGTTGCGGCGGTTGCGCAGCACCATCGATACGGCGAACACCTGCCAATATTCGCAATGGCACATCCGGAAGAACGGCCCGAGCGTCCAGTTGCGGTAGTCCTGCGGGGTCTGGACGAAGGCGACGGTGTCGTCCTCGAACCGGCCGACGATGTCGGTCAGATAATTGGGATCGATCTCGTAATCGGCGTCGATGACGCTGATGAGCGTCGCCTCGGCCGCGGTCTGCCCGAGCGCATAATTGAGCGCGCCGGCCTTGAATCCCGGCCAGGACGCCAGATGGGTGAAACGGAAGCGGGGTCCGAGCTCGCGGCACTGGCGCTCGACCGGCTGCCACAGCCGGTCGTCCTGGGTATTGTTGTCGATCACCAGCACTTCGAAGGCGTCATAGTCGAGGCGGCTCAGCGCCAGGAGCGTGGCGGCGACGACTTCGGGCGGTTCGGAGCAGATCGGGACGTGAAAGCTGACGAACGGGCGCCTCGTGCCGCGCCGCGGCGCCGGCGGGACAGGGGCGCGGCGCCAGATCCAGAGTTCGATCAGTTCGATCGCCTCCAGCGCCGCGCAGCCGACCAAAAGGACGCCCAGGGACCCTGTCAACCACCCGACGAGCGCAGCGATTTCCTCGATGACCAAGATCGCCAGGGTCCTTCCAAAGTCCGTGTCCGGACCATACGATCGGCCTCGCCGCGTCAAAGTCAAAGCCCAATCCCAAGCATCGGCTCGGGCGAAGGTGGCAATCTCGCGTATGCGCATTGTCGCCCCAGGGGGCGCGAGCTAAGTTGATGGGTGCCTTTGCACTTTGGCGGCCCATGCCGATGTCGCGGATTTTTCTCAGTCATTCAAGCAAAGACAATCTGCCGGCCATCGCGCTGCGCGATTGGCTTCGCGCCGAAGGCTGGGACGACGTCTTTCTCGATCTCGATCCCAAACGCGGCATCGTCGCGGGCGAGCGCTGGGAGCGCGGGCTGCACGAGGCCGCCGGCCGCTGCGAGGCTGTGGTCTTCCTCGTCTCCGGCCCTTGGCTCGCGTCCGACTGGTGCCTGAAGGAATATGCGCTGGCGCGCGGGCTCAATAAAAAGCTGTTCGCCGTGCTGATCGATCCCGACCGGACCATCGCCGATCTGCCGGGGACGCTCACCGGAACCTGGCAGGTCGTCGATCTGGCGCACCGGCAGGACATGCAGATCTTCCGGGTCGCCGACCCGAATTCCTACGAGGAACAGCATGTCGCGTTTTCGCGCGAGGGGCTGCGGCGGCTGAAGAGCGGGTTGGAGAAGGCCGGGCTCGACCCGAAATTCTTCGCCTGGCCGCCGGCGGGCGACCCTGATCGCGCGCCCTATCGCGGCCTGCAGCCGCTTGAGGCCGCCGATACCGGGATCTTCTTCGGCCGCGATGCGCCGATCATCGAATTCACCGACGCGCTCCGGGGCTTGCGCGCCGGGTCGGCGCCGCGGCTGCTGGTGATCCTGGGCGCGTCCGGCGCCGGCAAGTCCTCGTTCCTGCGTGCCGGCATCCTGCCGCGGCTCGGCCGCGACGACAGCCAGTTCCTGCCGCTGCCGCCCATCCGGCCCGAACGCGCGGTGCTCACCGGCGAGAATGGTCTGCTGGCGGCGCTTGAGGCGGCCGTGCCCGATCGGACGCGCGCCGACCTCCGCGCCGCGATCAAGGCCGGTGCCGCCGGCCTGCGCCCTCTGCTGGCGGCGCTCGCCGACCAGGCGTTTCGCCAGACACTCACCGAGGACGACGGCGCCAAGCCGCCGGCGATCGTGCTCGCGATCGACCAGGCCGAAGAACTGTTCAGGGCCGAAGGAGCCGAGGAGAGTGCCGCCTTCCTCGAACTGTTGCGCGACCTGACTGTCGCGGACGATCCGGCGGTGATCGTGATCTTCGCCATCCGCTCGGACTCCTACGACGCGCTGCAGAACGCGAAGCCGCTCGAAGGCCTGGCGCAGAAACCGCTGTCGCTGCCGCCGATGCCGCATAATTCCTATCGCCAGGTGATCGAGGAGCCGGCGAAGCGCGTGGTCGAGGGCGGCCGACGGCTCGCGATCGAACCGCAGCTGATCGACCGGCTGCTGCAGGATATCGAACAGGGCGGCGGCAAGGACACCCTGCCGCTCCTGGCCTTCACGCTGGAACAGCTCTACGGCGAATTCGGCCGGGCCGGGCTGCTGCGGCTCAAGGATTACGAGATTTTCGGCGGCCTCAAGGGGACGATCGACGCGTCGGTTGCCCGCGCCTTCGCCCGGGCCGATCAGGATGGGCGCATCCCGCGCGATCACGCGGCGCGTCTGGCGCTGCTCCGGCGCGGTCTCATCCCCTGGCTCGCCGGCGTCGATCCGGAGAGCCGCAGCCCGCGGCGCAATATTGCCCGGCGCAGCGAGATTCCGGCCGAGGCCCTGCCGCTCATCGACTTTCTGGTCGAGGAACGGCTGCTGTCGACCGACACGGTGCTGGACAAGGACCCGGCCGGCCGGGAGGTGCGCGTCACCACGATCGAGCCGGCGCACGAGGCGCTGTTCCGCCAATGGAGCCTGCTCGAAGGCTGGCTCGCCGAGGATTTCGCGCTGCTGGCGGCGCTCGAAGCCGTCCAGCGCGCGGCGCGCGACTGGGACGCCAACGGCCGCTCGGAGGCCTGGCTCGCCCATCAAGGCCAGCGGCTGGCCGAGGCGCAGGCGCTGGACGAGCGTCCCGACATCGCGGCCAAGCTCGATCAGACCAACCGATCCTATCTGGCACAATGCCGGGCGCTCGAAGAGGCGCGCCGGGCCGAGGCGGAAGCGCGCCGGCGGGAACGCGAGGAGACCCAGGCGCGCCAGCTGGCCGATGCGGTGAAGCTTGCCGCCGCCAACCGCAGGATCGCGGCCGCGACCAGCATCGGGCTGGTGATCGCGCTGCTGCTGGGCGGGGTTGCCGCCTATAGCTGGCGGCAGGCCCAGAATAATTCCGAGGCCGCGGTCGGGGCCTTGTCGGCGTTGATCCAGACCACGTCCGAGGTCGTTCGGCCGATCGCCCGGCTCGATGCGGTCGAGGCGCTGGTCGAACAGGCGCGCGGCGCCATGGATCGCTTCTCATCCTTCTCGCGGGATCCGCGCGTCGCCCAGCAACGGGCGCGCACCATGCTGCTGCTGGCCGAGGTCGATTGGGACCGCGGCAACGTCAAGCGCATGCATGACGAGACGCAGCAGGCCTATGAGCTGCTGAACCAGCTCGCAGCCGACGGCGATGTCGAGTTCCGCTTTCTACGCGCGCGCAGCCAGCATCTCCTGGGCCTGGTCGCGTTCGACGAGAACGACAAAGCCCGGGCGCTGTCGCACGATCAGGCGGCCGTGGCCGAACTCGCCGACCTCGTGAAGCAGCATGCCGGCGACCCGGCCACCGCGGCGTGGCAGGTCGCGCTCGCGGACACGAACCAGGATCTGGGCGATGTGTTCCTGCTGAAATACAACGATCCCGACAAGGCGCTCGCCGCCTATATCGACTGCTATGACGAACGGGTCGCGAGCAAGAAGACTACTGCCGATCCCGCCGTCGCCCATGACATCGCCTGGGCGCTCAACAAGCGTGGCGACGTCTCGGTCCGCCAGGGGCGCGACGAGGACGCACTGCATTGGTTCACCCTGGCGCGCGACGGTGTCGCCCAGCTCGGCGACGATCTATGGAACAACCTGCTGTGGCCGGACCATCTGGCGCTGATCGACAACAACATCGGGCTGATCTACCGCCGCAAGGGCGACTATGCCCGCGCGATCGAGAGCTTCGCCCGCGCCGACGCGCTGTTGCAGCGGGTCATCCTGCGCGATCCGAACAATCTGTTCCGCCGCAACTCGCTCAGCTGGACCTATTATATCCGGTCGGAGGCGCAGTTTCGCTGGGCGGTCGCGACCCATGACCAGGGGCTGCTGCGGCAGTCCCGCGATGGTCTTGCGGCCACGGTCGAGCATTATACCCAGGTCATCAACGCCGCACCCGACAAGGTGCAGTGGCAGCTCGGGCGTACCGGCGCCGAGGCCAATCTCGCCGCGGTCGACGGTTTCCTGGCGCAATGGGCCGGCAACAACACCGATGCCGCGAAAAGCTTCACCGCGGCGGCGACCCTGTTCGTGGGTAAGTTCATCCCGCTGATCGACCAGATCCCGCGCCCCGACTTCACGGCGGATACGGTCGAGTTCCTCGACCTGGCGGCCATGGCCGCGGTCAAGCTTGGCCGGCTCGACGAAGGACGCTCGGATCTGAACCAGGCGCTCGAGATCCTCCGGACCTACCGCTCGATCCTGCCGCCGGCGGATCAGAGCAGCCTGGAGCCGAGGGTCCGCACGGACCTGGCCGGAATCTCGAAGCTCTGACCCCCCTGAGGATCGAGGATGGCCTTGGACGAATTTGATCCGGTTGTGGCCCTCAATGCAGCAGAGCCGGGCGATCCGGGCCCGCGGCCCGATATCGTGGCGCTGCTGGGACCGCATTTCGACCGGCCGCGCGGCGAGCCCGCACCGAAGACACTCATTCTGTGCGCGGCGCCGCGGACCGGAAGCTACGAGCTGGCCCGGTTGTTGACCGCGGCCGGTATCGGCGTCGCCCATGAATATTTCAATCCGACTTGCGCCGCCGCCCTGGCCGCGCGCTGGGGCCTGCCGGGCGATGTGCTGGAGGAGGCGGCTCTCGGCGGTTACATCGATGAACTGCGCCGGCGGCGCTGGGCCGGCGACGTGTTCGCGACCAAGCTGCAATATTGGCAGTTCAAGGACACGCTCAGGAATGCCCACGGCCGGGCGCTGTTCGAGCCCGCGGTCGTCGTGCATCTGTTCCGCGCGGATATCCTGGCGCAGTTCGTCTCGTTGCACCGGGCGCGCGAGACCGGCCGGTTCGATTTCACCGACGAGCTGACGCATTTTCCGAGCGGCGAGGCCGAGCCCTATGCCATCGAGGTGCTCCGGCGCATGCTCGACGAGCTGGTGGCCGAGGATGCCAATTTCCGGCGGTTGTTCGCGCTCGGCGGCATGCGTCCGATCTTCTGCGAATATGCCGAGCTGGGACGCGACCCCCATGGCGTCGTCGCCCGGATCGCTGCCGCCTTGGCCGTCCCGGTCGATCAGGACCGTTTGGCGGCGACGGTCGCCCACGGCGCCCGCTATGGGCGTGCCGACGACCGCGTGCAGCGGCAGGCGGCGCTGCTGGCGGTGCTCAGGCCCGACGCCTTCAGGAAATGACGCTACCGGCCGTTCGCAGCCTCGAACGCGATGACCGCGGCGATCTCGATCGGTGGATCGAGCTCTTCCGGTAGCGCACAGAGCTGCCAGCGCCGGGCGAGCCGGTTCAGCGCGGGCGAGGCGGTCGCGACCGCCAGCGGGATCGACAGCAACAGGCCCGTGAGGAACGGCAGGAACCAGGCGATCGCCGAGGGCGCGCCGATGCCGAGTGCCGCCAGCAGCAGCAGGCCGACGCCGGTTTGCGGCCATAGGCAGCGGGCGGCGACCGACCAGGGCAGCCGGTAGCTGTCGCGCCGCTGCGTATCCCAGCGCAAGGTTCGGCCGAAACCGAGGCCGATGGCGAAGAGTGTCGTCGTCACCATTGCGATCGGCAGGAACAGCAGGGTCAGCACCAGATCGGCGACGCCGCCGGCGCAGATCCGCGCCACGCCGCCATAGCGCCGGGGTGCGGTCAGCGCCGAATCGAGCAGGCCCAGGAACCGCGGCGCGAAATAGAGCGCCGCGTAGCCCCCGATCAGTTCCAATGCCGGGCGCGCCGGAAAGGCGGAGCCCCCGGGCCAGGTGATGGCCCGGTGGGCTGCGAGCGCCACGAAGGCCGCGATCGCCGGCCAGGCGACGAAGCGATGGGCGACGGCGATCAGATGATAGCGGTCCATGGCGGCGAGCCCCGGCTGCGCCAACAGCCTGAGGTTCTGCAGGTTGCCCTGGAACCAGCGGTCGTAGCGCGTGGTGTGGTCGATCAGCGTCGGCGGCACGCCCTCGTAGCTGCCGTGCTCGACCGGGATCTCGCGGATCTCGTAACCGGCGCGATGCATCAGCAGGCTCTCGGCCTGATCGGGGCAGAAGATCACGCCGCCGAACGATTTCGGCGCGGGCAGTGCTGCCAGGCTGCAATGCCGGGCATAGGCGGCGACGCGGATTGCCGCGTTATGGCCGCGATATTGCCCGCGGTCGCCCTGCCACCAGACCGCGCCGGGCACGGCGCAGCGCATGGCATGGCGGTGGCCGAACTCGAAGATCCGGGCGAACGGGCTGTCCATCAAGATGCCGCAATTGAGGCTCTGCAGCATGCCGATGCGCGGGTTGGCCTCCAGGGTGCGGACGAGCTGGCGGATCGCGCCGGCGGTCATCAGGCTGTCGGCGTCGAGCACGACCATCACGTCGTAGCCGTCGCCGAAACGGCTGGCGAAGTCATAGAGATTGCCGTGCTGCGCGCCGACGTTCCGTTCGCGCCGCCGATAGACCAGGCAGGGGCGGTCGGTCAGCTCTGCCTGCCAGGCCGCCACGGCCTGGGCTTCGGCGGCGACGATCCCGGTCAGGCTGCTGTCGCTGAACAGGAAATAATCGAAACGGTCCGACCCGCTGCCGGCGTCGAGCCCGGCCTTGATCGCGCGAAACCGGGCGATGACGGGAACGGTGTCCTCGTTGCAGATCGTCATGAGGACGGCGACGCGGATATCGATCGCCGCTTCCGGCGTGGCCGCGGCGCCGCCGGGCGGCCGGGGCCGGCGCAGGACGGCGAACCCGATCACCCCGTTCCAGAAATTGATCGCGACCCAGGCGAGCTTGAGCGCGAACGCCAGGACCATGATTGCGGCCGCAATCCCGAAATTCCCCGCCGCCAGGATGGACGCGAGCCATGCCGAGCCGAGAGCGACGGTCCCGAGGACCAGCGCTGAGAAGGTGACGCGGCGGCCGGTCCAGCTCATCCCGTTTGCGTGTCCCGGCACGATGATCCGACGGCTATGACGCGGGCTCCCGCGTTTCGGGATCGAGGGGCGGTCGCTCGATATCGGCAATCACGGCCGGCCCCTTGCCGTGCCGATGCCGTCGCAGCAGGAACATCCGCAGCCGGCCGTAATGCTTGGCCATATCGGTGTAGCCGACATAGTCGCATGAAAATTCGCGCGCGTTGTGCAGGGCCAGGACCGCGGCGAAGGTCTCGGTGACGTAGACGCAGCCTTCCGGGGTGATCGGCTCGATGCGCGCCGCGCGGCTGACATGGGCGCCATAGTAGTTGGGCCGGTTCATCACGAGATCCGGCAGCTCGTAGACCGGTCCCAAATGACCGCCGAGGCGCAGCTTGAGATCGCCGGGGAGGCCCAGCGCGGCAAGATCGAGCCCATGGAGCGCGTCCTGCATGGCGAGCGCGCACTCGGCGGCGCGCCCGGCATCGGGAAATACGACGAAGATGCCGTCGCCCCAGGTGTTCACGAAGGCAATATCGTCCTTGTGGCGTTGGATGACCTTCCCGAGCGCGCCCATGATCGCCTCGGCGAAGATCGGCAATTGCTCGTCGGTCAGTTTGCTGAAGCCGTGGATGTCGCCGAACAGCATGGCGCGCGTATCGCGCCGCCCGCGCGGGACGTCGGGGCGCCGATAATCCGCGAGATCCTCGCTCGTCTCCCGCAGGCCGCAGCGGATGATGGTTTGCGGATGCCCGGCCTTGATCCAGGTCTTCATGTCCGCGACCGTGCCGGCGACGCCCGAGCGCGCCTCGCCGTCCCAGACGACGAGCTGCTTCAGGGGAGCGTACATATGGCGCGCGAATAGGACGGCGAGCCCCATCGCCAGGCGGCTGCAGTAGGTGAACAGATGATCGTCGCCGAGATAGCGGTCCTCCGTCGCATAGCGCACGGTTTTGGCGCCCTCGAGGCAGGTCTCGAAGCGCGCGACCCAATCCTCTCCGGCGGTGCGGACGGATTGCTCGATCATGTCGTGTTTGTTGAAGGGGAGGACGATATTGACGGCGATCCCCCTGGCCTGGAGGGCCTCGACAAACAAGAGATCGCTGCCGGCGGCAAGCGAACCATAGGCGCCGCCGATCCGCATGCCGTCCAGCACCTGCCCGATTTGGGCCGCGACCCGGTCCTGCTCCAGGGCGGGAAAACGGCCGGGCCGGCCCGGCGCGGAGATGATGTGGCCGACATAATGGATGATCGTGGGTGGAACGAACCCGTCCAACGTATCGAGATGAAGCCCCTTGGCCTCGAGGATGCGCTCAAGCTGGCGCCCGGTGCTCGAGAGGTCGGCATAATTCAGACCGCTCGCCAGGATCGCCGGCCCGACCAGGGCGCGGGCGGCAGCAAGGTCGCCCGTGATGAGATGGGCCTCGATCGCCGTCGCCAGCACCCAGTAGCGATCGGGCGTATCGACGCCGGTCCAGGCAGCCATCCGCTCGCCCAGTTGCGACAAGACTTCGAGCGCCAGCGTTCCCGCCAAAGCAGGGTCTCCGGCCAGCAGGGCCAAGGTCGCCGCGTTGATGCCCGGGTAATAGGCTTCGGGATTCCGCGCCGCCTGGGCGGCACGATAGGCCGTCTCATAAATCGAGCGGGCTTCCGCCAATAACGCCCGGTGCCGCGCGCCGGTCGCACCATACGCCTGGTCTTTCTTCAACCGGCCAAACAGCGTCCGGGCTTCCATATGTTGGCTTTGAGCGAGCCGATGCGCGTCGAACTTGGCCAGCGCCAAGTCGGTGGCACCCGCATTGGCGAGGCTGAGGACGCCGCGAAGCGCGATCTTGAGGTCGTCGGGGTAGGCGGCCAGCGCGTCTTCCGCCAAATCATAGGAGCGGAAGAATTCGCCGTTCCGAAAGAAGGCATTGATCTCGGAGAGCAACCCGTCGGGCGTTCGCGCGGGCGCCAGGGTGTCGGTTTCGCTCATGGAGGCTCCAATGATAAGCCGGGGCGGTCTTTCATCGCGGCGTCTGACGCTGCACCAGTATCGAGCTGGTTTGCCTCCAATGAATAGTCGATTTGAATGCTAGTGCAGGAGCGTTTCCGGCGCCACCGTCTGATCGCCGCCGCCGCAGCTTCGCACAGAAAAACGGCAGAAGCCTCGGCAGAGACACGTCGGTATCACGCCGGACGGGCGGGGGCGGACGGGGCTAGATCGTTGATGTGTATGGGAGAGATTGGTGCACCCGACACGATTCGAACGTGTGGCCTCTGCCTTCGGAGGGCAGCGCTCTATCCAGCTGAGCTACGGGTGCAGCGCCATGCGCGGGCGGGAAGAAAGCCGGCGCGGATAGTGGCGCGAAGCTAGCCTGAACCGGCTGCCGGGCTCAACCCCCTAATTCACATGGCGGGTAGATGCTTCAGGGCTTGGGCGGGAAATCGCGCGCCGCCACGTCGGCGCCGCTCGGCAGCGGGGCGTGGTGATCGTCGATCCAGGCGACCACGTCAGTGTCCACCACGCGCGCATCCAGGTCGCGCAGGAGCAGGTGCCAGCCATTGGCGTAATAGGCCAGGCGCTGGGTGCCGTCGGCCGTGCGCGGCAGCCGCGCCATCAGGTCGACGATCGGCGTCTTCGGGATGACCTGGTCCTTGGCGCCGTAGAGCACGAGCAGCGGCTCGGTCACTTTGGGGGCGGCCGCCAGGCCCTGGTCCATGGTGCCGACCAGGCCGTAGATCGCATCCGTGCGGGTCGCATGGATATAGAGCGGGTCGCGCCCGAGCTTGCGCAGCATCGGGATATTGTCGGACGCCAGCACGCCCAGGCCCTTGCCGGTGAAGCTTTCGCCGGGCATCAGGCGGACGCCGGCCCACAGCGCCGCCCGGTTTATGAGCGGCTGGGTCTCGCGCGCCCAGACCGCCGGCGGCGCCAGGATGGCGCCGTCGGGCAGGTCGGCACCCCCATCGGCCAAGGTCGCCAGCACGACGGCACCACCCATGCTGCAGCCGAGCGCATAGACCGGCACGCCCGGCAGCTTGGCGCGCACCAGGCGGATCGCGGTGCGCAGATCCTGTTTCAGCGTCGTGGCGCCGGGCCAGCGGCCGGGATTGTCCGAATGGCCGAAACCGCGCTGGTCATAGGCGAAGGTCGCGATGCCATGCTCGGCCCAGAAGGTACCGGGCTCGATGAACTCCTGGGCGTAATCATCGAAGCCGTGCAGCGCCACGATCGCGGCCTTGGGCGGTACCGGCTTGCCGGCGGTGTCGGTCGGGAGCCAGGTCTGAAGGTTCAGTGTCCGGCCGTCGTCGGTCACGAGGCCGCCTTCGATCAGGCCGGCATAGGGGATCTGGCCGGGGCCGAGCGGGCGCACCGCGGTCGGCGATAGGGTAAAATTCGGCGGGGCGCAGGCGGCGAGCAGCAGGACCGACGCCACGGCAGCCGCAAGACCGGGGAGCCGCCGACCCTGTCGCATCGGATGGTTCAGCGCCCGCCCCCGGTGGCGCGGTCTTCGGCACCGCTGCCGGTCAATTGCAGGAAGATGTCTTGCAGGCTGGTCTCTTCGGTCGAGACATCGACGATGTCGTAACCGGCGGTGCCGACCGCGGCCAGCAGGGGGCCCAGCTGGGTGCAACTGGGCTGGTAGCGCAGGCGCAGCTTGGCCGGGGCCGCGCGTTCGAACCCCAGTGCGGCAAGTTCCGCGGGCAGGGGCTCGGGATCGGCCGAGAGGCTGAGGATGATTTCCTTGGCATCCAGGCGGCGCAGCAGCGCCTCGGTCGAATCATGGGCGACCAGGCGTCCGTGATCGATGATCGCGATCCGGTCGCACAGCTCCTGCGCCTCTTCCAGATAATGCGTCGTCAGCAGGATCGTGGTGCCGCCGCGGTTGAGCTCGCGGATATAGGCCCAGAGATTCTGCCGCAATTCGACATCGACGCCGGCGGTCGGTTCGTCCAGCACCAGGATCGGCGGGCTATGCACCATCGCCTTCGCCACCATCAGGCGCCGGCGCATGCCGCCCGACAGCGTGCGGGCATAGGCGCCGGATTTGTCGGCGAGGCCGACCGCCTCCAGGATCTCCAGGGTCCGGCGCTCGCGCTTCGGCACGCCATAGAGGCCGGCCTGCAGATCCAACAGCTCGAACGGCGTGAAGAACGGATCGATGTTCAGTTCCTGGGGTACGATGCCGATCGCGGCGCGCGACTGGCGCGGCTCCTCATCGACATCATGGGTCCAGATCCGGGCCTTGCCGCGGGTCTTCACCACCAGGCCGGCCAGGATGTTGATCATGGTCGATTTGCCGGCGCCGTTCGGGCCCAACAGCCCAAACATGGCGCCGCGCGGGACTTTCAGGTCGATCCGGTCGAGCGCCGTCACCGCCCCGAACCGCCCGCGGGGCGCGTAGGTCTTGCTCAATCCGTCGAGCTGCAGGGCGAAATCCGGCAGACCGGGGGCCGTCGCGGCGGCCGCTGAAGAGAGCATTGCGAGAGGGGCGGAAGAGGCAGTCATTGATTGTGTCCGGGCAATGGGTATCATCCCGCGCCGACGAGGGTCAATCTGGCACGCCGTCGCGGGGCTGACCCTCCCGCCCTTCTTTCAAAAACGCCTCGGGATGACCCAAGCGATGACCACGCCGTTCGAGACCATCACCGTCGATACCAAGACCGTCGGCTGCAGCGGCACCGGCGGCGCCGTCGGCGGCCATCCGCTCGTCTATCTGAACCTGTCGCCGGCCGGTAAGGCGGAATGCCCCTACTGCTCGCGCCTGTTCGTGTACGAGGCGCCCAAGGGCGGCGCTGCCCACGGACATTGATTTTATTATAACCGTCATGGTCGGGCTTGACCCGGCCATCCACGTGGTAGAGCCAGCGCCGTAGCTCCCGCAGATGGCGGCGGCGGCACTGCGTGGATGCCCGGGTCAAGCCCGGCCATGACGGAGTAAAATGGAGAGCCGCTCATTCCGCTTGGAATGACGGAAATAATGAAGGAAACCGCCTTGTCCGACAGCACCGTCGCACCGCGTCACGTCTATCTGGTCGATGGGTCGGGCTTCATCTTCCGCGCGTTCCATGCCCTGCCGCCGCTCAACCGGGCCGACGGCACGCCGGTCAATGCGGTGCTGGGCTTCTCGAGCATGCTGCTGAAGCTGGTCGGCGAGACCGATGCCGATCATATCGCGGTCATCTTCGATGCCTCGCGCCTCACGTTCCGCAACCGGCTCTACGACCAGTACAAGGCGCAGCGGCCCGAGGCGCCGCCGGAGCTGATCCCGCAGTTCAAGCTGGTGCGCGAGGCGACCGAGGCGTTCAACCTCGCCCAGGTCGAGATGATCGATTACGAGGCCGACGATCTGATCGCGACCTACGCCCGGCTCGCTTGCGAAGCCGGGGCGACCGTCACCATCGTCTCGTCCGACAAGGACCTGATGCAGCTGGTCGGCAACGGCGTCACTATGTTCGACCCGTTGAAGCAGCGCCTGATCGGTCCGGACGAGGTCCGCGAGAAGTTCGGCGTCGGACCGGAGCAGGTGGTCGATGTTCAGGCGCTGTGCGGCGATTCGGTCGATAACGTGCCGGGCGTGCCGGGCATCGGCGTCAAGACCGCGGCCGAACTGATCAATACCTACGGCACGCTCGAAGTGCTGCTGGAGCGCGCCGCCGAGATCAAGCAGCCCAAGCGCCGGGAATCCCTGATCAATTTTGCCGAGCAGGCGCGGATTTCGAAGACGCTGGTCCAGTTGAAGAACGATGTCGACGTGCCGATCCCGCTCGCCGACCTGTGCTTGCGGCCCAGCGATCCGGGCAAGCTGATCGCGTTCCTGCAGGCCCAGGGCTTCCGTCAGCTGGTGACGCGCGTGCAGACGCGCAATCCGGGTGCGGTGGCGACGCCTGCGGCCGCTCCTGCCGCGGACGCGCCGATGGCGCTCTCCAGCGAGACGCCGGTGCCGCCGGCCGCGGTCGAAAAGCATTACGAGTTGGTGCAGACCGAGGCCGATCTGGTGCGCTGGATCGAGCGGGCGCGGGCGGTGGGCACGGTCGCGTTCGATACCGAGACGACGGCGCTCGATGCGGTGCTGGCCGATCTGGTCGGCATCTCGCTGGCGGTGGCGCCGGGCGAGGCCTGCTATATTCCCGTCGGCCATGTCGGCGAGGCGGCGGGCGAGCTGAACCTCAGCGGTGCCGAGGGGCCGAAGCAGATCCCGATGGCGGCGGCGCTCGCCCTGTTGAAGCCGCTCTTGGAAGATCCGGCCGTGCTCAAGGTCGCCCATAACGGCAAATACGACATCCAGATCTTCCGCACCCACAGCATCGAAGTCGGTCCGGTCGATTGCACCATGCTGCTGGCCAATACGCTCGAGGCCGGCGCCCATGGCATGGGCATGGACGAGCTGGCGCTGCTCTATTTCGACTATGAGACGATCAAGTACAAGGACGTGGCCGGCAGCGGCAAAAGCCACAAGGGTTTCGCCGCCGTAGGCCTGGACGCCGCGCGCGACTATGCCGCCGAGGACGCGGACATCACGCTCAGGCTCCATCGGCTGCTGAAGCCGCGGGTGCTGCGCGAGCATATGGCGACGGTCTATGAGACGATCGAGCGGCCGCTGATGGGCGTGGTCGCTGCCATGGAGCGCCACGGCATCAAGGTCGACCGGACCGAGCTGATGCGGCTGTCGGCCGATTTCGGCGAGCGCATGGCCGAATATGAAAAGCAGATCCACGAGCTGGCCGGCGGCCCGTTCAACATCGGCTCACCCAAGCAATTGGGCGAGGTGCTGTTCGACAAGCTCTTGCTGCCCGGCGGCAAGAAGGGCAAGAACGGCGCCTATGGCACCGATGCGGCGATTCTCGAAGAACTCGCCGGCCAGCACGAGCTGCCGCGCCGCATGCTGGATTGGCGGCAATTGGCCAAGCTGAAATCGACCTATGCCGATGCGCTGGTTGAGCAGATCAATCCCAAGACCGGGCGGGTCCATACCAGCTTCTCGCTCGCGGGTGCGGCGACCGGGCGTCTGGCCTCGACCGATCCCAACCTGCAGAATATCCCGGTCCGCAGCGAGGAGGGGCGCAAGATCCGCCGCGCCTTCGTGGCCGAGCCCGGCAATGTGCTGCTGTCGGCCGACTATTCGCAGATCGAGCTGCGCCTCGCCGCCCATGTCGCCGATATCCCGGCACTGCGCCAGGCGTTCCAGGACGGCTTGGACATTCACGCCATGACCGCCTCCCAGGTGTTCGGCGTGCCGATCGAGGGCATGGACCCGATGATCCGCCGGCGTGCCAAGGCGATCAATTTCGGCATCATCTACGGCATCTCGGGCTTTGGCCTCGCCCAGCAGCTGTCGATCTCGCCGGGCGAGGCGTCGGACTTCATCAAGGCCTATTTCCTGCGCTTCCCCGAGATCCGCAACTACATGGACCAGACCAAGGCGTTCTGCCGCGAGCATGGCTATGTCCAGACCATCTTCGGCCGGAAATGCCATCTGCCCGGCACCAAGGATTCGAACCCGGCGCGCCGGGCCTTCTCGGAGCGCGCGGCGATCAACGCGCCGCTGCAAGGGGCGGCCGCCGACATCATCAAGCGGGCGATGATCCGCCTGCCGGGGCGGCTCGCGGCCGAAGGCCTGTCGGCGCGCATGCTGCTGCAGGTGCATGACGAACTGGTGTTCGAAGTGCCGGAGTCGGAGGCGGCACGCACGATTCCGGTGCTGAAAGAGGTGATGGAAGGCGCGTCGGCGCCGGTCGTCAACCTGTCGGTGCCGCTGGTTGTCGAGGTTGGTCAAGCCCATAGCTGGGACGAGGCGCACTAGAAAATCCGCAGCGACATTCGCACTTGCACAATTCCGTAACACGGGCTTAGGCTTTCCTCGGTCGTCAACAACCGAAAGGAGGTGATCTCGTGTCAACGTCGAAAGAACTGCAGGTGGCTTTGGCTGCACCCGGGATTGCCGACGTGAGCGGGGTTCGCCTCGCCTGACGTCGAAATTACGGGCTTGAGCAGGCAGAAGCGTCTGCGGTTCCAGTAGGGGAGACGCGCCGATACGCGACCCACAGGGTCGCGTCCGGTGGCCGTCCCAGAGAAGCGGCCCCCGCAGAGCGATCTGCGGGGGCCGTGCTGTTTTGGGGGGCGGGCCAAGCTCAATCAGGCCTAAGGACACGGCCTGGGAAGGGACCTCGGTCCGTCCGGTTCCGAGCGTCGATGCGACGGCGATCGCTTTCGTATCGCTGTCGTGCGGCCGCGCCTCGGGCGCATTCGCCGCACGCGCACCGATTCGGTATTCAGCCATCGCCTTGGCCGGACGAATACGGTCGCACGATGCGAGATGGCCCTTGTTACCATCCAAGACGGTGCCGAGCGACCGCCGGCAGGGCGCGAGCGCGGCCAAGCCACCGTGCTGCGCCCTGGAAAACGGAAGCAGCACGTCGACGGACCTGTTCGATCGGCTTGGGCTTCGAGGAACCGTCGTTGATCTTGATGGTCCTGGAGCGCAGCGGCTCCGGGTCGCGCCGTTCCAATTCGATGGTCAGCAAGCCGTTACGCAACGAAGCGCCAGTGACCTCAAGGTGGTCGTCCAACTCGAAGCGACGTTCGAAATCGTGGTTGACGATGCCTTGCCGGAGGGGCTGGACGGAAAAGGCCTTCCGACGCTGGCCAGTAACCAGCAATTGGTTTGGTCGGACGGTGACGGCGAGCTCATCGCTTCCGAAACCAGGCACCGCAACCGTGATGCGATAGGCCTGCTCGCCGACCTTCTCGATGTCATATGCGGGGGCGTTGCCTTGCGGGAACGAGCGCAGGCGGCTCAGCGCGCCGTTGAAGCGGAACGCCGGGCGGTAGGCGGGCGAGAAATAGAGGGCGCTCATGATTCATATCCTCCTGAGAGCAAAATGAATTCAGCAGTTCAGCCGCTGCTCAGATCGTGTCTGGACCCCATTGGGCATCCGGGTTTATCGATTTGAGCAGCGAGCACGCGGTCGGCCATAACGTCATCGTCGCAAAGCGTCGCCCGAGATGGACCGGGCGACGCAATGGACGGGACGCTCAGGCGGCGTCCTGATCGATCAGTTTCGGCGTCGCCGAACCGCCATTGATCTGAATGGTCCGGGGCTTCATCGCCTCCGGCAGCTCCCGTTTCAGCTCGATAGCGAGCAGGCCATTCTCCAGCGACGCACCGACGACCTGGATGTGCTCGGCGATCTCGAAGCGTCGCTCGAAACCGCGGCTGGCGATACCTTGATGCAGGTACTGCGCGTTTTCCTGCGGCGGGCGCTTGCCGGAGACCAGCAACTGATTCGGCTGAGACATGATTGTGATGTCTTCGTGCCCGAAGCCAGCCACCGCCAAAGTGATGCGATAGGTCTGTTCGCCGGTCTTTTCGATATTGTAGGGCGGGTAGTTGTCGACCGGAGCTGATTGCAGGGAATCCTGCAGCAGGCTCAACACGCGATCAAAGCCGACGGCCGAGCGATAAAGCGGGGCGAAGTCGAGAACACTCATGATCCATATCCTCCTGAGAGCAACATGAAACCAGCGGGGCATCCGCTGTTATGAACATCCACCGGGCCCCTTCTGGGCGCCCAGCGACCGCGATGTGGGAATGGGTTTTTCGAGCGTCAAGAGGCGAAAAGCCGGTTCATCGACATTTTTTCACGGCAGTCGCGGGGGCTGCGGCGGCAGGGTCGGGCCGATAACCCAGGCAGTATGCGGACGAGTTCGCCTGATGCGGCGGAGGCCGGCCCGTGAGCTTTCGCGCCCGCATGGGCCTGTCGGATTTAGGGGAGCGACCGGCCCACTGTGAGCGCTTACCTGGTTCGACAGCGGTCGCGATGCCCTCAGCTAATAGGGCCGGCGATCTACCGCGCGCTGGCGACGAACGGCAGCGTGTAGAGCGAGCGACCGCCGTCGAACTGGACCCAGAGCTTATAAAGGCCGGGCTTCGGCACGGCGACGTGCAGCATCATGTCGGGGGAGATCGCGGCCGGGGCCGGCATCGCCATGCCGGGCATCTCATGGCCATGGCCGCCGCTGGCCATGTCGTCCATTGCCATCGGATGGACATGGACATAGTCGAGACTGTCGGCCGAGATCAGCACGACATGGGCGCCGACGCCCAGAAACGGCTTCAGGTCCTTGGCCGGCTTCCCGTTCTCGGCGATATGCAACGTCAGCATCGACGGCTCGCCGGCCTTGAGATCGAGCGTATCGAACGTGACCTGATAGGGGCCGGACTCGGCGCTGAGCATGCCGGGCTTGAGATTCAGCGGCGCGGCGGCCGGCGCGTCGCCGACCGGCAGGTCGAAGCGCTGGACCTGCTGGCCCAGCGAATGGGGCATCGCATCGACATAGATGTGATAGAGCGCGGCCTTGGGGAAACGGATGCGGACCTGGCCGTGGCCGTCGATGACATGGTCGACGTGATGGTGGATGAAGACGGTCAGATCCTCGCTGATGGCGATGACATGCATCGCCTTGCCCAGGTCGGCGTCGTATTTCATCACCGGCTTAGGCTGGCCGGGCTGGCTGAAGACGACATCGAGCTTCAGATCGGTCGGCTGACCCGCCGGAATCGCGGTCAGCGTGCCGGTGACCTTGGCCTCGGTGCCGGCCAGCGCATTCTGGCCCGTGATGGTGGTTGTCGCATCGGCCGGGCCTGCAACCAGGGCGGCTACCAGGCCCATCAAAGCAATCAGGGCCGGACGCTGTTTCAAAAAACACATCATCAACGAAAGTGACTCCATCCTCGACCGTCTCGAAGTCCCAAGGACGGCACGTCGGATGATGCCATAGGACGCGCTGCGAAAGTACCCGCCGCATCGGGAAATAAGGGGCGCCGATTGTGGCAAATCGGCGCCCCTCGCTTTGATCAGGCGGCGGCGTAGATGCCCGCGGCCTTGATATCGGCGTCGACGTGAGCTTCGAACTGCCGGAAGTTCACTTCGAAGCGCTTGGCGACTTGGCGCGCCGCTTCATCATAGGCCTGGCCGTCGGTCCAGGTGCGCTTGGCATGCAGCACGTCGGTCGGCACGTCCGGCACGCCTTCCGGCACATGCAGGCCGAAATGACCGTCACGCTGCATCGACTGCTCGGCGAGATTGCCGTCGAGCGCCGCCCGCACCATGGCGCGGGTGTGGGCGATGCGGATGCGCTCGCCGACGCCATAGGCGCCGCCGGACCAGCCGGTATTGACCAGCCAGCACTTGACCTTGTTTTTGGCGATACGCTCGCCCAGCATCTTGGCATAGACGGTCGGATGCCGCGGCATGAAGGGCGCGCCGAAGCAGGTCGAGAAGGTCGCCTGCGGTTCGTTGCCCAGACCCTTTTCGGTGCCGGCGACCCGCGCGGTATAGCCCGACAGGAAATGATACATCGCCTGTTCGGGCGAGAGCCGGCTGATCGGCGGCAGCACGCCGAACGCGTCGGCGGTCAGCATGATCACCGTGTCCGGATGGTCGGCCATGCCGGTGGCACTCGCGTTCGGAATGAAGTCGAGCGGATAGCAGGCGCGGGTATTTTCGGTCAGGCTGCCGTCGTCCAGATCGGCGATGCGCGTCGCCCGCTCCAGCACGACATTCTCCAGGACCGTGCCGAAGCGCCGGGTCGTGTCCCAGATCTCGGGTTCGGCGGTCTTGGACAGCTTGATGACCTTGGCGTAGCAGCCGCCTTCGAAATTGAAGATGCCGCGGTCGGACCAGCCATGCTCGTCATCGCCGATCAGCGTGCGGCTGGCGTCGGCCGACAGCGTGGTCTTGCCGGTGCCACTGAGGCCGAAGAACACGGCCGACTTGCCGTCCTTGCCGATATTGGCCGAGCAATGCATCGGCAGCACGCCGCGGTCGGGCAGGATGTAGTTGAGATAACCGAACACCGACTTCTTGATCTCGCCGGCGTAGCTGGTGCCGCCGATCAGCACGAGCCGCTTCTTGAAGTTGACCAGCACGAAGGTGGAGGTGCGGAGCCCGTCGAACTCCGGCATCGCCACCAGGCCCGGCGCCTGCAGGATGGTCATCTCGGGCGCGAAGCCCACCAGTTCCTCCGGCTTCGGGCGGATGAACATGTTGCGGGCGAACAGGTTGTGCCAGGCCTGCTCGGTCACGACGCGGACGGGCAGGCGGAATTCCGGATCGGCGCCGGCGAACACGTCGACCACATAGGCCGGACGGCTCTGCATATAGGCCAGCATGCGCTGATGGACCATGTCGAACACGGCCTCGGTCACCGGAAGATTGACGTCGCCCCAGTTGACCGAGCCTTCGGTCACGCTGTCGCGGACGATGTATTTGTCCTTGGGCGAACGGCCGGTGTGCTGGCCGGTGATGGCGACGAAGGCGCCGCCGTCCGCGATCGTGCCCTCACCCTGGCGGATCGCATGCTCGTACAGCTCGGGTACGGACAGATTGTGATGGATGGCTGCCAAATTGACGAGCCCGTGCCCAAGGGCCGTTTGCTTTTGCACTGGAGTCTCTCCCGATATGGACGATCGCCGGACCGTTTGCCGGTCTCGGCGGCGACGATCTGTGTCTTGGGGCAATTGCCGCCGCATTCACCGATCGATGGCGTCGAAACTGCCACTGCCGGACGGTGAACGCAATGTTCGGTGCGACGATCCCAAACGATCGTTTTTCGGAGGTGCGTTCAGCGGGTCGCGCGCAGCAGCAGATCGATGGCGGCCAGCGCTTCGTCGGTGGTGGACGCCGGTCGCTCGAACCATAGGCGCAGGCGTTGACCGCGCTGGGCCAGATCGAGCCCGTCGCGGTCGAGGCCGGCGAGCTTCCAGCCGATATCCGTCTCGGCGCCGCCCTTCATCGCCAGGCGGCGGACGAGGCCGGTATCCTGGTTCAGCGCCTCGACCAGCTTGCGTTCGTCGCGCCCCAGTTCGACCGGCGAGGGCGGCCGGATCTGGTCGGCCTCCAGCCAGCGGATCCGGCCGAAGCCGGCGACCAGGTGGGCGCGTTCGATCGTCAGGCGGAAGAAATGGAAATCGGCGAAACCGACATAGAGCGCCGAGGCCGGGTGGTGGGCGATATAGCGGGTGGTCGATTGCCGGTCATCGAAGCGCGCGATGCGCCCCATCAGCGCCACGCGCGGCGCCGACAGCGGATCGTCATGGCCAAGGGTCCCGTCGATCAGCAGCGAGGCGCGCGGGTCGGCGGCCAGGTTCTTGGTATGCTCGGCCAGGTCCGACAGCAGCAGGATCGGCGACAGGTCGTGATCGATGCCGATCATGACCAGCGAGCCGTAAGGCCAGCCATCGCCGCCCGCCAGCCGGGTCGACAGCACGCCCCGGTCGGCGCCCCGGATCAGACGGCGCACGATATCGACCGACGCGTCCGGCGCCGGCGGCAACTCGCGTCCGGTCTTGCCGTCCGGCTGGGGCTTCGCGATGGTCATGGCCTCTGATAGATCTCGGGCCAAGGCGGACGGTCAAGCGTGATATTTGCCGCGAAGTCCGGGATATTTTGGAACCAAATTCGCGTGGGTAGTGGGGTAGCGATGGCGTGGGTCTATCTGGGGCTGGCGGGGGTGTTGGAAGTGGTCTGGGCGGTGGCGCTCAAGGCGAGCGACGGCTTCACGCGCTGGATTCCGAGCGTGATCCTGGCGGTCGGCATCGTTGCGAGCTTCTGGTTCCTGTCCCGCGCCTTCCGCGACATCCCGATGGGCACCGCCTATGCCGTCTGGACCGGGATCGGCGCCGCCGGCGTCGCGATCCTGGGCATGGTCCTCTATGGCGAGCCCGCCAGCCTCGCGCGCATCGGGTTTCTCAGCCTGATCGTGATCGGCATTCTGGGGCTCAAAATTACGGCCTAGAGAAAGCCATCTTCGCGGCCCATGGTGCCCATGGCCCGACGCGTCTATAACCGCGGGGCGGAACTTTGAAGGTGGGGTTGATATCCCGTGGCGAACACGATCGCGCTGGTCGACGACGACCGCAATATTCTGGCTTCGGTCTCCATGACGCTCGAGGCCGAGGGGTTCCAGGTCCATTGCTACAACGACGGGGCCGAGGCGCTCAAAGGTCTGGCGGCGAAGCCGGTCGACCTCGCCATCCTCGACATCAAAATGCCGCGCATGGACGGGATGGAGTTGCTGTCCAACCTGCGCAAGCAAGGCAGCCTGCCGGTCATCTTCCTGACCTCCAAGGACGATGAGATCGACGAGGCGCTGGGCCTGCGCATGGGGGCGGACGATTACATCACCAAGCCGTTCTCGCAGCGCCTTCTGATCGAGCGCATCCGGGCGCTGCTGCGCCGGGTCGAGCTTGCCAAGGAAAAGCCCGCGACCGACGGCGATGCGCTGTTGACGCGCGGCGAGCTGCTGCTCGACACCAGCCGGCATCTCTGCACCTGGCGCGGCCGCCAGGTCGAGCTGACCGTCACCGAATTCCTGATCCTGAAATCGCTCGCCGCCCGGCCGGGTCACGTCAAGAATCGCGACCAGTTGATGGACGCGGCCTATGGCGAGCATATCTATGTCA